>Ga0207734_100070_pt1 | contig 130781 bp, 117 predicted proteins | sample TtanPargueraPR_5_FD_187744 | JGI IMG/M metagenome (GOLD analysis project Ga0207734, IMG submission 187744) | Aerobic enrichment media microbial communities from Bioluminiscent Bay, La Parguera, Puerto Rico - Tt and P1 (3) (SPAdes) | ecosystem: Environmental > Aquatic > Marine > Unclassified ... | reverse complement strand
CCGGTCATCCTTTTTACTCGCGTTTTTATCTTACTGGCCTTACTCTTCTCCCTACTTATCATCCACCACAAGACCAGAACTCATTTCCCATTTTTCGGGGCGACAAAGGTAAAAATCTTTTTGAAATTACCAAAATCGAAATAAATTTTTCAGTTTTTATTTTTGGCTTTCATCTTCTAAATAAGCATTTAATTTTGCTTGCTTCTCTCTGTAAATAGTACCTTCATCATTTTGTCAGAACATTGCCTTATTTCAAAAGCGGCTGCAAAGGTAAATATGTTTTTCAATAGTCCAAATTAAATTGCCATTTTTTTGCATTTTTTATTTCGGGTTAAATAAAACCTGTTAAAAATACAATAAGCGGACCATTACTATTCGTATCTAGATGTCCAGCCATCTCAATGTCTCTTTGAACTCATACTGTTAAAGCGGCGGCAAAAGTAATCAAGAGTTCCAGCTTACCAAATTAAACATTCTAAAAAAATAAGATTAAATCGGGCTAAGAAATCAATCCGCTGAGCTACAATATAATTGGGCTGATAATTTATTCGAAGATTTTTAAGGCTGCCGATTTGAATAGACAATAAACGGTCGTGCCTCTATCCAGGTTCATCTTTTGTTTTGATGCTTCGGTGATTTCGACCAATACTTTTTCGCCCGCATCAACCAAACAAAAGGACAATCCTTTCCGGGTAAATATTTTAATGATCTTCCCCTGTATTTGGTTTCGAAGTGATATTTGATCTACAGTCTGCCGAGAAATGGATATATCTTCCGGACGGATCAATACTTTTATGGGTTTTCCGATTTCAACTTTCTGAAGCAGGGACTGCAGTAATACCTGCACCTGGAAACTATTTGACTTGTTGCTGAGTAAGACCATATTTTTTGCCGGTAGCGAATCAGAAACACGCAGGTTAAATACGTTATATAAGCCAGCATCTTTCATTATTCCAATATTGTTCTCGTCCTGAATCAAATCCTGAAACCGGCCCAGGGCAGTTATGTTTCCATTTTTTAAAAGCAGCAAATGATCGGTGAGGCTGAGGAGATCGGGCAGGTCGTGACTAACGATCAGCATTGGAATCTGGAAACGACGGTTAATGGCGTTTAAAAACGGGATGATGCTGTTGCGTAAATGTATGTCGACGGCCGAAAAAGGTTCATCCATCATCAGGATTTGTGCACCGCTGAGCAATGCACGCCCAATGGAAATACGTTGTTTTTCTCCTCCCGAACATTCCGAAGGCTTTTTGGCAAGCAGGTGGTTGATCTGTAATACTTCAACTACCTGATTAAAACCGATCTTAACCGCATCAAACTTTTTAAGACCGTACCTTAAATTTTGTTCCACCGACAGGTGCGGAAACAGCCGGATATCCTGAAACACATAACCTATTTTCCGTTTATGAACGGGAACATGAATATGCTCATCGGCATTGTAAACACATACATCATTCAAAAAAATACGCCCTGAATCCGGTCGTATCAAACCGGCTACAGCATTGAGCATACTTGTTTTTCCGTGGCCCGACGGACCGTAAATTCCGGTTATTCCATTTCCGATCGATGCCTGAACATTCAGCGAAAAACTGCCCAATTGTTTCTTTATGTCGAGTTCGAGTACTTTTTTCATGCTTTTCTTTTCAGGATCCGACGATTTAAATATTCAGCACCTATCATGGCCAACAACGATAGAATTACGGATACTACCACCAAACGCATAGTAGCTGTTTCCTGACCGGGAACTTGCATACTTGAAAAAATAGCCAGCGGCAATGTTTGTGTTTCTCCGGCAATATTGCCGGCAAAAGAAATCGTAGCACCAAATTCACCCAAACTTCGGGCAAAAGCTAAAATAGCTCCGCTTAAAACCCCGGGAAGTGCCAGAGGCAATGTCACCGAAAAAAATACGCGCACATTAGAAGCGCCAAGTGTGCGTGCTGCATCCTCGTAATTTTTATCCACCAGTTCGATGGAAAGTCGAATGGATCGTGTTACCAGAGGAAACGAAACCACAATGGCAGCAATGACTGCGGCAGGAAAAGAGAAGGCGATCTGAATACCCCATTGCTCATACAAGAAGTGACCAATCCAACCATTTCGGCCCAGGATGACCAGCAAAATGTATCCCACCGTTACCGGAGGCAAAACCAATGGGAGATGCAAAAATCCTTCAAATACGGGTTTGCCGATAAAATTCTTTCGTGCCAGCACCCATCCAATACCAATTGCAAAGGGCAAAATCAGCACAGTGCACAACAATGCGACTTTTAACGAAAGCCGGATCGCATCCCACTCAGCAGCTGAATATGTGAACAGTTCGGTAAACACAATTTATCTTTTGAAACCGTATTTCTTCCAGACCGTAAGCATCTTTTCCGACACAATATAATTATATAGTTGAAGCGATCGGTCATTTTTTTGGCCTTTTATGATGCCCATATTGTAAGTAACCGGAGAATATAAGCTGTCGGGGAATTCGGTGATGATCTTCACTTTATCCGATTTCAGAGCATCGGTTTTATATACAATACCGGCTTCGGCCTCACTCAGTTCCACGACCATTAGTGCCGACCGAACATCCTTTGCCGGCAGAAAACCAGATTGAAGTTCTTCCAGCCATCCCAATGTATTCAATAGTTCGATCGCATAATTCCCGGCCGGAACATGCTGCGGATCTCCAATGGAAAAACGACCATTTAATAGGGCTGGAAGACTTAACTTCGAAGAATATGGGACTGGTTCGAGTTTGCTTGTTGCAGGCGCTATCAGCACCAGTGTGTTTTGTGCAATTATGGTTTTTGTGTCAGCTTCAAGTTTTTCTTTTTGGCCGAGGTAATCGAGCCATTCCCGATTGGCTGAAATGTAAAGGTCGGGAGTTGCCCCCATTTCAATTTGTCTGGCCAGGGTTCCCGAAGAAGCAAGATTAAGGTTCACGTTAACTCCTGACCCAGATTCAAAATCACGGGTAATTTCTGTGATCACATCCGTCAGACTGGCGGCACAATAAACCAGTATTTCTTCTTTTGACGAATTTTCTGCTGATCTGCATCCCGATAAAAACAACAAAAAAACCAACAAAAGATTTGATGCTATTTTTGAATTCTTCTTCACAGTTTCGGATCGAAAGTATCTCTGAAAATCCATTTTACAATCCTATCGTCCATTTAAAAGTCGAACTTGTAAGTTATACCTATTATTTTAACCGAATCTTCATCATCCCGGTAATCATTTAACCTGAAATAAGCTCCAACAGCATGGTGCTTAGAAATTTTATATTCTGCTCCGGCTTCCCATCTGGTTTTTGTAAATTCATTTTCCTGAAGGTTTCGATAAATCTCGTAAACTGCATAAGGTCTAAAATCCGTTCCGTTTAAATCGTATTCCAGTTTCAGTTTGAAACGCAGGTAATTTACTTTGTCACTGTTTTCTCCAATAAGATCATCGTAATTGGTGTAACGTATGCGAAGCTGAGTTTCCAGGCGCTTCCAGTCATATTCAGACTTTGCATCCAGGGCATAACGGCCAAACCACTGGGCACTTCCGTCCTTTTTGAGGTTATTCCCGACACGATAGCTGGCACCAATCGAGAAGTATTTTACAAATTCGTATTCCATACCGGGCTCTATGAAATATTCATTCAAATCAAAACCTTCTTTAAACCGTACTTCAGGATCCAGACTGATTTCGAATTTATCAGAGATCGATTTCGCGATTCCAAATTCAAACCACATTCTTTGTCCCCATGCAGCGCTGCTAATCAGCAGAATCACGAATGTCGTTAAAAGGTATCGAGTCGGTTTTTTCATTTTTAAATCTAAGAAACCGTGAATATCGCAGAAAAAATCTGATTTCTTGACAAAATCGAAAGGAATCCACATTATCGAGCCACATTAAATCCCGAAGTAAAACGAAGACTGGCAAAAACAAATTTCGATTCTGTTTAACTCCGCAAAATATTGTAAATTCGAGCCAATAAATTCTAATCGTAACTATTGTGTCGAAAAATCTGGTAATTATTCCCACCTATAACGAAAAGGAGAATGTGGAAAAAATGATCCGCAAAGTCTTTTCCTTGTCTTCTCCATTTCATTTGCTGATTGTTGAAGACAATTCGCCCGACGGAACTGCTGCTATCGTAAAGGGCCTGATGAAAGAATTTCCTGATCGGCTGCATATTCTGGAAAGAAAGGGAAAACTGGGATTGGGAACGGCCTATATTGCCGGTTTTAAGTGGGCGCTCGAACGTGATTACCAGGCCATTTGCGAAATGGACTGCGACTTTTCGCACAACCCCGATGATCTTCTTCGCCTTTTCGAAGCGATAGAAAAAGGTGCCGATGTAGCTATTGGATCAAGATATATTACCGGTATTAACGTAGTTAACTGGCCGCTGGGCAGGGTATTGATGTCGTATTTTGCATCGATGTACGTGCGCATTATTACCGGAATGAATGTGCGGGACACCACTGCCGGTTTTGTATGTTGGAAACGAAAAGTACTGGAAACCATCGATCTGGATAAAATTAAGCTTATTGGTTACGGTTTCCAGATTGAAATGAAATTCAAGGCCCATAAATTCGGCTATAACATCCAGGAGGTTTCCATTGTGTTTACCGACAGGAAAGAAGGAACTTCAAAAATGAGTGGAGGAATTTTTAATGAAGCGCTTTGGGGAGTCCTGAAAATGAAAATCCGAAGCTGGTTCACAAAATACGAGCGCATTAATTAAATTTAGTGCATAAGAATTTAAATGGCTGCCGGGTGCAGCCTTTTTTATTTTTGTTCGATTCGCAAACTTCAAATCACTAACTTTGTTTAAACGAAAATCCGGCAAAATGAAAACACTGATAAAAGATGCAACCATTATCAACGAGGGATTGAAATTTAAGGGCAGCGTGCTGATCGATGGTGAAACCATTAAGCAAATTTTCCCTCAGGTTGTACCGTCGGATTTTGATTTATCAGATACCGAAGTAATCGATGCCAGTGGCTTATTGCTGCTTCCCGGCGTGATCGACGACCAGGTGCATTTTCGCGAACCAGGATTGACACATAAAGGAGAGATTGCCACTGAAAGCAGAGCTGCCGTTGCGGGTGGTGTTACTACCTATATGGAAATGCCCAATACCATCCCTCAGGCGGTTACTCAGGAGGAGCTGCAAAAAAAATACGACCGCGCGGCAGAAGTTTCGGCAGCAAACTACTCGTTTTACATGGGGGCCACAAACACCAACCTGGATGAAGTTTTAAAAACCGATCCGTCGAAAGTATGCGGGATTAAAGTTTTTATGGGCTCATCTACCGGGAATATGCTGGTGGATGACGAAGAAACACTTTCGGGGATTTTTAAAAATGCGCCAACACTGGTAGCAACCCACTGCGAAGATGAGGCCACTATTCAGCAAAATTCCGAGATTGCCCGTCAGCGCTATGGCGACAATGTTCCAATTTCGCGTCACTGCCATATTCGCAGCGATGAAGCCTGTTATAAGTCATCGTCGAAAGCGGTTGAACTGGCTTCGAAATTCGATACGCGCTTACACGTACTGCATCTTTCTTCAGCCAAAGAAATGAGCCTTTTCTCGCCAGGTAAGGTAAGCGACAAAAAAATTACAGCCGAAGTTTGTGTCCACCACCTTTGGTTCGACGAACGCGATTATATTGAACATGGAACGCGGATTAAGTGGAATCCCTCAATCAAATGCATTTCCGATAAGGAAGCCTTGTGGGACGCGCTGCTGGCGGACAAACTTGATGTAATCGCAACCGACCATGCCCCGCACACGATCGAAGAAAAAAACAACAGCTACTTTAAGGCACCTTCGGGCGGGCCGCTGGTCCAGCATTCGCTGGTTGCCATGCTCGAAATGAGTAAAAAAGGATTTATATCGGTTGAAAAAGTCATTCAGAAAATGTGCCATGCCCCGGCCGATCTTTTCCGCATTGAAAAGCGTGGCTACATCCGCGAAGGCTATTATGCTGACCTCGTGCTGGTCGATTCGAATGACAGCTGGTTAGTCTCATCAGCAAATATCATGTATAAATGTGGCTGGTCACCATTCGAAGGAACAAAGTTTTCGCATAAGGTTGTAAGCACTTTTGTGAACGGTAAAAAGGTTTATGACAAGGAGAATGTCATACCCAACGTGCGAGGACAGCGTGTTCTATTCAAATAAAAACATGACGCATCTCTCAGCTTGAACATCGAGAAATGCGTCACTACCTTATAGGTTGAGGGAAAAATCTAAGAGGACTGTATTAAGGTACCGTCTCTCTGAAATTTGAAACGAAAGAAGGCACTTTTCATGCATTGATTTTCATCGTCCTTCACAATCATAAAAGTAAAATCAGGTAATGCTTAAAACAAGCCCGAGAAGACTTAATGTATAAAACAGCCTTTAAATTGGATAAAAGCATGCTGTCGCTGTACGAATCAATCGTTAAAAACTTTGCTGGAATAGGGAAGTATAATTTTCTGATCGCCAAACTGAAGTACACAGCTGTGTTTACTGCGGTCGACTTCGGTTAAAAATTTTTCATGAATGATGTGAAACCGGCTTATTCTCTTAAAGCTTTGCTCAGGTAACTGTTGCTGCAAAGCTCGCAGGTTGTAACTAACTGTTTTTTTTGAGTCATCCTCTAAAATGATATCCGAATAATTGCCGTCCGACTGGCAATAAACAATATGGTTGGGATCGATTAGAATATAACCGGTTCTGGTGTTGAAACGTAATTTGGAATTTTCACTCGAAAGCAGTTTCCGAACCTGGCTGAAATCCAATTCTTTTTGATACAATTCGAGAAATTTTTGAACTACTCGTTTCAGTTCTTCCGGATCAACGGGTTTGAGCAGATAATCAAGCGCATTGGCTTTAAATGCATCGATGGCATACCTATCGTATGCCGTAACAAAAATAATATAGGGCGAATGTTGATCTTTCTGAATATCGGCTGTTAGTTCAAACCCGTCCTTTCCATCCATTTTTATGTCAAGAAAAAGCAGTCGTGGATGAAAACGAAAAATTTTTCGCAATGCCTCCGAAGACTGGGTTGCTGTTGCAACTATTTCAGTTTGCGGGCAATTCTCGCGGAGCAGAATGGAAAGATAATCTATCGCTTCCTGTTCGTCGTCAACAAGCATGACCGGTATTTTTTCTTGCATCATGTTTTGAAATTATTTTGTTATTTTCTTCGGGATATACAGTTCTATTCGTGTCCCACACGGTTCGCCATGATCAGTCTTGAGGTCAATAATCTCCTGTCTTATTTTATTCCTCTTTCCATGGTTTACTTCATCAATAACACTTTTTATTGTTTTTAAACCCAGGCCGTTATGTTCAGTCTGAGTTGCTTTCGACTTTTCCCTTCCAATTCCATTATCTTCAATCGTGATGTTCAGTGTGTCCCCCCTCATTTTCATTTCCAATTTCAGAAAGCCCTTCCCTGCTTTGGGTATTAGACCGTGCTGGATAGCATTTTCAACATGAATCTGGATAATCATTCGCGGTAGAGGAATATTGTATATGGATTTATCCTCTACCTGAATCTCATAGTCGAACAAGTCTTTGAATCTGAACTTTTGAAGTTCGATATAGTTTCTGACCAGGTCCAGTTCATTTCTTAACGGAACAATACTTTCCTCGAAATTATCCAGCAGGCTTCGGGTCATTCGTGAGAAACGCATGAACACTTCGTATGCCTGTTGAGTATTCCCTTTTTTTATGACCGAAGCCACACCATTAAAAGTATTGAATATAAAATGCGGGTTCAACTGATTTCTAAAGGTTTTCAGGCGCAACTCCCGCACCTGATTTCGAAGTTCGTATTTTTCATTCACCAGCCGCATACGTGCCTTTTGCCAAAACCAGATGAGCAAAAGCATTAGGAAATAAATCAGAAGATAACCGGGATATTTCAGGTAGTATAACGGATTTTGATAAATGGAAGTAAACTGCATCAACTCTTTTGAGACCAATACAAACTTGTTTTTCCCCGGGCTATCCACCAAACCGGCTGTTTTATCGAGTTCGATTTCCGGTTCCAAGACGATTTCATCCTCGAAGTCATTCAGGAACAAGTGGATTTTATTCTCGGCATCTAAAGTGTAATAGTCTACATGATGACCATCGAGAATATCGAACGGTTCTTTAAAAATATGCTGTAACTTAAATTGCAGGTCTTTTTTATCGATAAGCTGCAAGGTACTGTCGATCCAAAAAATCCGGCCCCGGTCGGTGAACACCATAAAACGATTGTCATTTTCACGGTAGAAACTTGCGTATTTCCAGTTTGAATCTTCGAAAAAGAACGTGTCTTTTGGCGGCTCGCGGCCATCGGCAGAAAGCTGGCAGGCAAAAGTTAACGGGTTTTCGGTCGAATAGTTGAAATACAAAACCATCAGGTGGCCTTGCTTTTCATCCAATACGTAATAATTAATTCTCGAGCCGATGCCCTTTGGAAATTCGATGGGTTGAAACTGCGGGCCCAATTCAGCATTCATTATAAATAAACGCGGGCGGTTATCGTGGTATTTCACATCAACTTCTACGGGAATATTTTCAGCCGAAGATCCAACACACAACAACTCCTCCTTTCCATCGGCATCAATATCCACCGGTGTCAAAGCCGAAAAATGCACGCCAAATTCTTCCGAGGATTCAACTTCTTCTGTATCGGGATGAACCATAAATAATTTTCGCGGGAACCAGTTATATCCTATCGACGGAGAAAAAACCAATTCGTCGTTTCCGTCGCCGTCAAAATCGAAAAGCTTTATTTCGTTCACCGAAATGTCCATTTCAGTTCGTCGCCGGGTGTCAATGGTAGTAATAAAAAAGGTATGAAAACTACTTCGAGAATCAAAGGGTTCTGTGAAGCTCAAAAACACCGAGTCTTCATTCATCGTAAAACCGCAAACTTCTTTAAAACCATCTTTATCGCAATCGAAAAAGAACAACCTCGACAAACGCTTATTAAAACTATATGGAAAATTGAACTGATCGTACAACTGGTTTTTGGCATTAAAAACATGGAACGATAACATGTTGTGTTCAGCCTCAAACGATTCAATACGTTCCACCCTTCCATTTTTGTTCAAATCTTCGAAATAAACCTGTCCATTGATTCCAGCACGCTTTTCGATCGTGTCCACCTCAATTTTATACTTTGTAAAAACCGGCGGCAGCAATACAATCAATGGGATTGTAAGGATCAAAGCCAAAAACCATATGGAAGTCAGGATCCGTTTCATTTGAATTTATTCGTCAAGGAGATTTCGGGGCAATTCTTTGGTCGCTTTTGCACCCAGCTTCTTAATATTTTCGGCACGACGCACCAGGTTGCCGGCTCCGGTATGCAATTTGTTCAGGGCAGCATCGTAAGTTTTTCGGGTCGTATCAAGGTTCTTCCCAATGTTTTCCATATCGGAAATAAAACCTACAAATTTATCGTAAAGTGCTCCGCCCTGCTTGGCAATCTCCAACGCATTACGGGTCTGATTTTCCTGCTGCCAAATCGATGAAATGGTTCTCAGTGTGGCCAGCAAAGTCGACGGACTAACCATAACAACTTTCTGGTCCCAGGCATAAGAAAACAATTCCTGGTCTTCCTGAATTGCAACGCTGAAAGAGGCTTCGATCGGGATAAACAGCAACACAAAATCGGGTGAGTTCAGTTTTGGTGCCGTTTGGTAGTGTTTTTCGCTCAATCCTTTAATGTGTTGTCGTAAACTCAGCAAGTGTTCTTTCAGATGTCGTTGCCTGTCTTCTTCATTCTCGGCATTTACAGCGCGGTCGTAAGCAATCAGCGAAACTTTTGAATCGACAATAATGTGCTTGTTATCGGGCAGGTTGATCACCACATCGGGCTGGATTCGCTTTCCATCTTCAGCAATATCGCTGAATTGTTTCTGGTAACCTTGCTCTCCTTCGTTCAGCCCCGAACGTTCAAGAATTCGATCGAGCACCACCTCGCCCCAGTTCCCTTGTTTTTTCACATCGCCTTTCAGCGCCTTGGTCAGGTTATTGGCTTCCTCGCTGATCTTGTTATTCAAGTCGTACAATTTTTTGAGCTCGGCTTTCAGATCGGTTTGGTCTTTCAACCCTTTCTGATACGTGTCTTCCACCTTTTTCTCAAAAAGCTGAATTTTTTCCTTGAGGGGATTTAACACTTCACCGATATTCTTTTGGTTAGCTGCCGTAAACTTCTCGCTATTCTTTTCCAGAATTTTGTTTGCAATGTTCTCGAATTCGGTCGTGAATTTCTTTTGCAATTCTTCCATCTCCTGCTTCTGCGTTGCCAGTTTCTCGCGCAGGTTGGCAAATTCCACTTCAGCCCCAGCCAGTCGCTGCATCTGCAGGTCGTTTTCTTCTTCCGTTTTCGACAATTCGGTTTTAAGTCTTTCGTTCTCAGAACCTAAAAGCGAAATCCGCTCGCTCAGTTGCGCCTGTTTTATCTCAAGTTCGCCTTTTTGCTCCAGCCATTTACTGGATGAAGATTTCAACTTTAGCTGGGACCATAAAAAAACAACCAAAGCTCCTACAAGCAAACCGATTAAAAGATAGATGATTTCCATATTCAGGTTATTTGAATCTTAAAAATACAAAATTGAATGCACGCGCTGCTGAAACGGCGAAAAAAGTAATAATGAATTTTTGACCCGTGGTTTATTTGCTATTTTAGATGAACTAAAAAAACCCAACCATGGATGTAAAAATTGAAGCCGGCTGGAAGGAACAACTCGCCGGGGAGTTTGAAAAACCATATTTTTCTGAACTGATAGAATTTGTGCGAAACGAGTACAAAACACATCGCGTATTTCCTCCCGGGAAACTCATTTTTAACGCTTTTGACCAATGTCCGTTTGAAAAACTCAAAGTTGTAATTCTGGGACAGGATCCTTATCATGGACCGGGTCAGGCGCATGGTCTGTGTTTTTCGGTAAACGAAGGCATTCCGTTTCCGCCAAGTCTGAAAAATATTTTTAAGGAGTTAAAGGATGATGTGGGCAAAGAAATTCCAAAAAGCGGCAACCTTATCGACTGGGCAAAACAAGGTGTTTTATTGTTGAATGCAACATTAACGGTACGTGCACACCAGGCCGGTTCTCACCAGCGTAAAGGCTGGGAGAACTTTACCGATGCAGCCATTCATCGTGCCAGCGAAGAAAAAGATCGACTGGTTTTTTTGCTGTGGGGAAACTATGCCATCAGTAAAAAGCGGCTGATTAATGAAAGCAAGCATCTCGTTCTGACTTCCGTGCATCCTTCTCCGCTTTCAGCCAGCCGGGGTTTTTTTGGCAACAAACACTTTAGCCGTGCCAACGCTTTTTTAAAAGAAAATGGGTTGAAACCAATAGAGTGGTAGTGATTTAGTGTTCAAATTTAATTTGAGATTGTTAAATCCTTTGAACTTTAAACCTGAAACTTTGAGCTCAGGGTTACCATTTATAAACAATCGAATTGATGTTCATCCCGGCACCAACGGAGCAAAAAATAGTATAATCACCTTCATTCACTTCCTGTCCTTCCATTTTGCCTTTCATTACCATGTCGAGCAAAGTTGGAACCGTGGCCGTGGAAGAATTCCCAAGCTTACGAATGCTCATGGGCATTATGCCTTCCGGAATTTCCTTCTCACCAAACGCTTTGAAAACACCAGCGAGAATTGCTTCGTCCATTTTTTCATTCGCCTGGTGGATGAATATTTTTTTTATGTCGCTTAAGCCGATACCTGCTTTTTCGATACTATCTTTTACCACGCCCGGCACGGTAGTAATTGCATATATATATAATTTGTGCCCGGCCATCTTGATAAACATCTCATCGCCTTCAAAATCGGGTTTGCTGGATTCGCCCAGTGTAAGCAAATTGGCATATTGAACAGAATCGGAGCGGCTTGAATGCGCAATGATTCCGATCGGCTCATCGCTTTCTACGGCCTCAACAACAGTAGCTCCGGCACCGTCGGCATAAATCATCGAATCACGGTCGTGCGGATCGGAGATACGCGAAAGCACGTCGGCACCAACCACAACACCGCGTTTCCAGAATCCACTTTTAATGTAGGCATCGGCAACGATCATGGCCTGTGTCCATCCCGGACAACCAGACACCACATCGTGACAGATACAGGAAGGATTCTTGATATGGAGTTTCATTTTTACCTTGTTGGCCAGCCCCGGTAAAATATCGGTACGTACATTGCCTTCCGGAATATCACCAAAATTGTGGCCAATGATGATGAAATCGAGACTTTCTTTCGAGATACCTGCATCTTCGCACGCCGCTTTTATGGCCAGCACTGCTATATCAGAGGTCATTTGATCTTCCGCCACATAACGGCGTTCCTCTATGTTAGTGATCTCCTTGAATTTCTGGATGATTTCCTCGTTGGTTTTATCTTCAATCTTCTGTTTTGAAGGCGAATAAAACTCGTGATTTAAAAAGTAATTATTTTTAATTATTTGAGGTGGGATGTAACTCCCTGTCCCAATAATTCTGGTGTATTTTTCCTTTGCCATAATCCTTCTCTAAGCCTAAGCTTTTTCATTGTATTTCTTCAATTGAAACTTTTCGCCATCGAACACGCCGTATGAAAAACTGTTGATCCAGTCGCCCAGCAAAACAAACGTGGCTTTCCCGTCCATGTCGCGCATTGCCATTCGGTGGCGGTGTCCCATTACGAAATAATCAACCGGTGTGGTCTTTAAAAAATCAGCCGCAAATTTATACATTCCATCCTGAACTACCATAAAATCGTCTTCATAATCAGATTTTGATAACCTACTTGAAGCAGACCATTTATGTGCAAGCCAAAACGCAAAATTTGGGTGCAACCTTGAAAACAGCCATTGCATCGGTTTGTTCGTGAAAATCTTCTTCAGAAGCCGGTAGCCTTTGTCATCGGCATCGAGGCCATCGCCGTGTGCAAGGAAAAATTTTTTGCCTTTGATCTCGGTAATAAATTCTTCGTGATGGACGATGACCCCGGTTTCCTCGCCTAAATAATCGAAAACCCAAACGTCGTGATTGCCTGTAAAGAAATGAACCGGAATTCCACGGTCGGTAAGATCGGCGATTCTTCCCAGAATTCTTGTGAAACCGCGTGGCGCCACTTTTTTATATTCGTACCAGAAATCGAAAATATCGCCCATCAGGTAGAGTTGGGCCACATCTTCTTGTATATCGTCCAGCCAACGTGAAAAAAGGATTTCGCGTTCCCTATTATTTTGGAGAGCGGGCGCACCCAAATGAACATCGGATACGAAATATATTAATCCTTTTCCAGACAAACCAGTTTGATTTAATTTTCGTTGAGTAATTTGCCTACAGCCTTATCGAGAGCGGGTCCCTGAAGGTTTCTGGCAACAATGACTCCTTCCTCATCGAGAAGGTAATTGAAGGGTACCGATTGAACATTGTAAACCTGGGTAGCAGTGACACTGCCATTCATATCTCCTACATTTATCCAGGTGAGTTTATCCTGATCGATAGCATCTACCCATTCAGCACGGTTTTCGTCGACACTAACCTGGTAGATCTCAAATCCTTTGTTTCGATATTTTTTATATAGCTCAAGCAACACCGGATTTTGTATCCGTGATCCACGATCGACAGCTGCCCAGAATTGCAGCAATACAACTTTCCCCCTTAATGAAGACAAGGATACTTCTTTCCCTTCAGGAGTTGGCAGTACAATATCCGGACTATTCTGCCCCTGCTCTTCGATAAATTGCTTCATTTTTGCGGCCTGCTCCTGGCGAACAAACTGAAGGGTGTTGTTATACAGCGCCTGAACCTGCTCCGATTGCGGATAAATGGTATGCAAAGCCGAAGCCGCTGTTTTCATCACCTGAAGATCGCGAATAATATAACCAGGATCATCGTTGTCAAATTTCTGGTAAAGCGCAAGTACACTGGCCATCGAGAATGGATTCTCTCGCACAAAGCTGGTCGAGAACTCCACCTGCTCTTCCACAATCTGATCGTATTGCTCTGCCCACTTCGGACGGATGTGATCGTAATCAGGGTTCCCGTCATAAAGGTCGTGCAGCGATTGCAAAGAATCGAGTTTGCTTCGTGTTTCTTTTAGTTTAGAATCGAGCAGATGCACCTGTTCTGAACCTATTGAACCACTTACGTCGTATTCGCGCGAGAAATTAGCGGCGTCTGCTTTTATCACAATATTTTCGGCCGAGTCGACCAGTAAGGTAATGAAGTTGTCATCCTGTAATTTCAATAAATAAAAAGTAGGAATTCGTGTTTTACCCGTGATTTTAAATTCACCGCTCTGATTTATTTTGGCCTTTTCAACCGGCCTCAGCGAAGTCGTATGCAATTCTTCCAGTACGATCGTATCACCTTCGGCATGTGTAATGACACCTCTAATCGTAAACTGCGTATCGTTTTTCGAGCAACTACCTAAAATTAAGGCCAGTGCAAACAGTAAATATGAAATTCGCTTCGTCATTCCAATAAATTAAAGGCCGTAAAATTAATAATTTTGAATACAGTTAAAACAGCTCCGACGGATTTATAACATATTTTAAATTTTCTACTACAGTTGTAAATACGACTGCCCGGATGATATTCGCTGCATAGTGGTTTTAAATTAATGGGAAGGTTGGTTGTACTTTCCGGTCCATTGTCTATTTGTCTTAATGGAATTTCTAAATGGTTATCTGTTGCATTAAATTTTTCAATAGGTTTGTAACCACGTTGCATGAGCCATCGCTAATTGTAAAATATGAAGATTCATCATTCGCTGGACAATTTCGAAGCCCGCTCTCCGGTGGTAACCATCGGTACCTTCGATGGTTTACACAAAGGTCATCAACTCATAATTGACCGGCTAAAAAATAGGGCTCATGAACTAAACGGAGAATCAGTAGTATTTACTTTTTATCCGCATCCGCGAGTAGTTACAGCCCCAGATGAACACAGCTTGCGTCTGCTAACCACGAAGGAAGAAAAAATCGAACTCTTCAGGAAGTACGGCATCGACCACCTCATCATTTACCCCTTCGACCTTGAATTTGCATCGCTGAGTTATGCCGAATTTGTGGAACAAATCCTGGTGGATAAAATCGGCACCGCATGTCTGGTGGTAGGCTACGACCATAAATTTGGCAAAAACCGCGAGGGCGGATACGAATACCTGAAACATTGCGCCAAACAACATGATTTCCTGATCGAAAAAATGGATGCGCTCTCTGTGGACGGTGAAAACATTAGCTCGACAAAAATACGGGCAGCCTTACAGCAAGGCGACATCAAAATGGCCAATCATTTTTTTGGGCATCCGTTTACTTTACACGGAACGGTCGTTGAAGGGAAGCAACTTGGAAGAAAAATGGGCTTCCCGACCGCCAATATCGAAGCTTCCGATAAACACAAGATCATTCCCGGCTATGGTGTTTATGCTGTGAAAGTGGAGATTGACGGGAAGTCATATAAAGGAATGCTAAACATTGGCACGCGACCCACATTCAATAAAAATGCAGATAACAGAAGCATTGAAGTGAACATTTTTGATTTTTCTGAGAACATCTACGGCAAAAAAATTACAATCTGGTTTGTTGACAAGATCAGGGACGAACAAAAATTTCCGGGAATTGAATCGCTGGTTGAACAATTAAAAACCGACCGCCTAAAAGCCTTACAAATTCTTGAAAATACTTAATCGACCAAAACCAGATCACAGGTGATCGGCAAATGATCGGAGTATTTAAATTCAATGGTCTTAAAATTATAAGACTCGAACGAAGTGCTGTGCAAAATATAATCGATTCGCAATGAGGGCAACTCTCCAACATACGTTCTTCCGATCCCCTGGCCGGAATTCACAAAAGCATCAACCAGATCTTTGGATAAAGAGTGATAGGCGTATGACACCGGTGTATCATTAAAATCACCGCAAACCAGCACTTTGTACCTGCAATTTTCGATATGCTGCCTGATCTCTTCCACTTGTCTTGCACGCATTTCAAAAGCTTCCTTCATTTGCCCGGCAACTTTTCTAAATACCTCCCGATTTTCTTCTTGCTGAATCTCGATATTTTCGAGCACCGCATAATTTTTCGGATCGATATGATACGACTGCAGGTGTACATTATAAACCCGAACTGTATCCTGCCCAATTCGCATATCGGTAAAAATGGTAATGTTCCGCGAGTGTTCGAAACGAATTTCCCCCATATTGATTATCGGGAACCGGGTCATGGTAACCGAGCCAAAAGTGGAACTCGAGCTGGCAAACTGGTAATGACTGATGTTTTTGAGGTCCTTCACTGTTTTCGATAAATTAAAAATATTATTCTTTCGCAGGCGACTCTCCTGCAAACAAATGATATCGGCATTCTGCTCCTCAAGGAAAGAAATGATACGCTGCGCATTTTCCTTTCCTTTGGCCACGCCATCGCCGGAAAAATGACGGACATTGTAAGACAAAACTTTAACATCGGCTTTATCTGATGATTTCCCGCCAAACTGAAAAAACCGGAAAAAAGTCCCGATGCCAATTAAAACGACAACCAGTGAAAGAAGTGCATATTTTAAACGGATAAAAAGCCATAATACAATAAACAGGAGGTTTACAGCCAGCAAAAAGGGATAAGACAGACCAATAAATGCAGGTATCCAGAATTTATCGGGTGGAATATAAACCGACAGGTATGCTGCGGCTAAACCAAGCGCTGCTGTCACATTCAGGATCAATATTATGCCTTGAAGGGTCTTCCTCACTTCATTATCTTTTCCGTAAGCAATATATAAAATTCCACGCATGCTTAAACGCAAAAATGAAGAAATACTTATCCTTTACATTGATGAAGGAAAGACATTTTTCCATTTATTTCCGGCCATACATTATGCGGTCCCGACCATTAATGTCCTTATGCAATTCAATCTGTTTAAAATCAAATTCATTTAAAAGCGCCTTCATTTCCGTTCCCAGGTATTCGTTTATCTCAAAAAAAAGGGAACCACCCTTTTTCAGGTGAACTTTTGAAAATGCTGCAATTGCTCTGTAAAAGAGCAAGGGATCGGCGTCATCGACAAATAAAGCAATTTCGGGTTCATGTAAAAGTACGTTGGGCTCCATGAAATCTTTCTCGCTTTCCCGTACATATGGCGGATTGCTTACGATCAAATCATAGGCGGACCAATTTGAAGCCTTCCAGTTCAGAACATCCCGCAGATAGAAGTGGACATTTAGCTGATTCATGCGCGCATTTTCGGAAGCCACTTTCAGAGCTGTTTCCGAAACATCAATGCCTTCCACTGTTGCGTACGGACATTCATTTTTTAAAGCCAGTGCAATGGCTCCGCTTCCTGTGCCGATATCCAGCACACGCGAACCACCCTGCAGACCAGATTTAAGTATGATGTTAACCAGTTCCTCAGTTTCGGGTCTCGGCACCAGGACACCCGGCTGCACCTTCAACCGAAGTCCATAAAACCAGGCTTCTCCCAATATGAACTGAATAGGTTCGTGATTTCTTAAACGAGCCACAATTTCATATACACGATTCTTCTCTTTTTCTGGAAACTTCCTGTCCTGATTCACTTTCTGCTCAGTAAAGGATAAATCGTAAACCGATTCAAGGATCAGTCGCACAAAACCACTGATCTCGGTTGGATGATACAAGCCTGCCAATTCGTTTTGGATGTATTGAATAGTGGATCGCATTGTGTACTTTTGCGCCTACAAAGGTAACTTTTCCAGCAATATGACTACCGACGAAAAATACATGGCTCGTTGCATCGAACTGGCTCATTTGGGAGCGGGCAGTGTTTCACCCAATCCGATGGTAGGATGTGTGATTGTGCACAAAGGCAAAATTATTGGAGAGGGGTACCACGAAAAATACGGCGAGGCACATGCTGAGGTGAATGCCATTCGGGCAGTAAAAGATCCCGAACTACTAAAAAAAAGCACCTTGTATGTTTCGCTTGAACCCTGTGCACATCAAGGGAAAACGCCACCCTGCTCCGACCTGATCGTGAAGAAAAAACTGGCCCGTGTGGTAATCGGAACCATGGATCCATATGCTGAGGTGGCCGGGAAAGGGATCGAAAAACTCATCAGGCACAGTATTGATGTTAAACTTGGGGTGCTGGAAAATGAATGCCTTGAACTGAACAGGCGCTTTTTTACCTTCCACAATAAAAAACGCCCATACATTATTTTAAAATGGGCACAAAGCGCTGATGGTTTTATCGATATCGAGCGTGCAGCAGCCAATTACGGTGAACCTACCTGGATAACGGGCGAGGATGCCCGGGTACGGGTGCATGAAATGCGTGCCATTGAAGATGCTATTGTGGTGGGAACCCGAACTGCAGAAAAAGATAATCCATCACTCACAACTCGATTGGTCAAAGGGAAAAACCCGCTTCGCCTGGTGCTTGATCGAAAACTTAAACTAGCGAAAACACTTAAACTTTTCGACAATTCCACGCCAACTCTGGTTCTCAATTCAATAAAGAACGAAAAAGTTGGAAATACAGAATATATTAAAATTGATTACTCGCGAAGCGTTCCGGAACAAATTCTGGAATTACTTCACGAAAAAGAAAAACTTTCGTTGATTGTCGAAGGTGGAAAACAGTTGCTCCAAACCTTTATCGATAGTCAATTATGGGATGAAGCGCAGATATACAGCGGTGATATTTTTTTTGAAAAAGGAGTACCGGCCCCCATAATAAAGGGTCGTGCTGAAAGAAACGAGATTATCGGTAAAGATTTTCTGCAGGTCTACCGTAATCCGGTCAGGGATCATAAATAGTTGGACCGCCCGGTAATATTTTTATTTTCAAAACATTCTCCACATACATAAAATAGTAGAAAAGTTTGTGGTTGAGTTCGAAGCCATAATCTTCATTCGGATTGTATCCCACAACCGGTTCGAATGGCCAGTTTTTTCCACTGTGTGCACATTTGGCGTTCCAGGCTGTAACATATTGCTGATTCCAGCTCTCGTAGTACTGTTGGGATCGGTACATTGCCGGCTTTTTAAAGTATTCGTACCACATATCAAATTTCTGGTCGAATGTTTCCACATCGTATTCGATCGAATCTTTAGCGCTTGTCTCTACATCACTCTTCTGCACACTCACCGCCGATTTTTGCGTGTTACATGCAACCGCAAAAATCACCATCACTATTACAAATAAAACCTGTTTCATTTTATGCAACTTCATTTACATTTCAATACGAATCACGTACAAATATTGTTTTTATTGTTCAAAATTCGGACATTTATTCCTGAGCAAATTTCGAAAAAATGTTTGACTGGAGCCAATTTGCCGGATGGTTTTACCTGCTATTTTTATTAACTGCTATTCCTGTTGCCATCATGATTGTTTGGGAGAAACGTTCGCCATACAAAACGGCAGCATGGATAATGGTCCTGATCATGATCCCGGTTTTTGGTGTATTGTTTTACCTGGTGTTTGGGCAGGAATACCGTAAACGGAAGATGTTTTCGCGGCGTGGGCTGAAATCCTTGAAGGAAGTTCGCCGGATCAGTGCAAAACAATTGCGCGATTTTGATCAAAGCCCAACGAATGCAGAAACCCAGAATTATGAAAGCATTATCCGTTTGTTGCTGAATAACTCGAATTCGTTGTTGACCACCGGGAACCAACTTACATTGCTTAAAGACGGAAAAGAAACATTTGCCGCACTTTTCGAAGCCATTGAAAAAGCAAAGCACCACATCCATCTAGAATATTACATTTTCGATACCGATAACATCGGATCAAAACTTACCGATTTGCTGCTGAAAAAAAGTGCTGAAGGTGTTGAAGTGCGTATGATCGTTGATGACGTTGGAAGTTGGAGCTTAAAAAAAAGCTTTTTTGAACGATTGCGAAATGCCGGCATCGAGATTTATCCGTTTATGGAAGTACGCTTTCCGCGACTCACTTCACGTGTAAATTATCGGAATCACAGGAAAATAGCTGTAATCGATGGGAAAACCGGTTTTATAGGTGGCATAAATATAGCCGATCGTTACCTGGATGGACTTCCGAAGTTAGGTCACTGGCGCGACACCCACCTGAAAATTACGGGCGATGCCGCCACCAGCCTGCAAATTATTTTTACGGCCGACTGGTTCTTTGTATCTGGTCATAACCTGCAGGGCGAAAGTTATTTGCCTGAATTATCAGATGCCCCAGGTGTGCCTGTTCAGGTGATTGCCGGTGGTCCCGACCACGACTGGGAAGGAATTGCACAAGCCTATTTTAATGCCATTGCCGGCGCCCGAAAAAAAGTGTATGCGGTTACGCCCTACCTGATGCCGCCGCCACCTCTCTTGTTTGCACTGAAAACGGCTGCATTGAGTGGTGTCGATGTACGCATCATTATTCCTGAAAAGTCAGATGCCCGAATCTCCAGATGGTGTTCTTTCTCTTACGTGGAAAGCTTGCTCGAGGCGGGCGTTAAAGTCTATTTCTACCAGAAAGGTTTTATCCACAGCAAATACATGCTGGTCGATGACGGATTGGCTACGATTGGCACCAGTAATCTCGATTTCAGAAGTTTTGAAACCAATTTTGAAGCCAATGCATTTATGTACAATGAAGCATTTACCGCTGAACTCGAAAAACATTTCCTGGATGACCAGCGCCACAGCCGGCAGATTAAACTCAGTCATTGGCGAAAACGCGGATGGTTTTTCAAATTGAAAGAAGCACTGGCACACATGATCAGCCCGATGTTTTGATACAAGCGGGAAGATGGGAGTTGGTAGTTGGAAATTTTAAAAGGGTAGTTTTCCTAAATCCAGGTTTCCGCCCGAGAGTATGATTCCCACTTTTTTATGCTGCACATCTACTTTCTTTTCGAGGATGGCAGCCAGCGGTACAGCCGACGAAGACTCTATAATGATCTTCATCCGTTCCCAGATCAGGCGCATGGCTTCTACAATACTTTCTTCCGATACCGTAACAATATCATCTACCTTATCCAGAATAATAGCAAAGTTGCGTTGGCCCAGCGAAGTGAGCAAACCATCGGCAATGGTTTTTGGATTAACCGATGGAACAATCGTTTTAGAGTGAAATGAACGATACGCATCATCGGCTCCGGCCGGTTCGGCTGCTATAACTTTGCAATTGGGCAGCAGGTGTTTTGCACTTAGTGCAGTGCCGCTTAGCAAGCCACCACCTCCCACCGGTGCCATAATCACATCGAATTCGCCGGCATCTTCAATCAGTTCTTTGGCAGCCGTTCCCTGCCCGGCTATTACGTTGAAGTTGTTATAAGGATGGATTTCGGTTGCTCCGGTTTGTTCAACAACTTGCGTCAGTGTGCTTTCGCGTGCCTGCAAATTTGGTTCGCAGAGGGTAATTTTTGCACCGTAACCGGCCACAGCTTTTTTCTTTATTTCAGGAGAATTCGATGGCATAACGATATGTGCTGTCACACCCCGCATTTTTGCAGCCAGGGCCAGTGCTGCTGCATGATTTCCCGATGAGTGAGTTGCCACTCCTTTTTGCGCTTCTTCACCAGAGAGCGAAAAGACCGCATTACAGGCTCCGCGGAATTTAAAAGCACCAACCTTCTGAAAATTTTCGCACTTAAAATGCAGGTCAGAATCTACGATCGCATTAATGCTCGCAGAAAAGAGCACCGGCGTGCGGTGAGCGTATTTCTTTACGAGTTGATGTGCTTTTTCGATATCGGAATAAGATGGCAAATCCATTTATTCAGGTTTTGATAATTTTTGATTCAACAAATTGTAATCGGTGTTGTAGATTGAAAGACTCGAAAGTTCTCGTAATCTTTTCAGACCGGAAATGTACAGAAACAGAACAAAAGCAACAAAAACGACAGTCAACCAAGCCAGGCCCGTAAACAAAATAAAATCATAAATGCCATGTAAAAGAATAGGATAAATTAAGGCTTTACGCTTCAGTGAAGTGCGCTCCAACTCATAAAAACGTGCCAGTCCAAAGTAAAAACCCATGGTAATACCAAAAATGGCATGCGCCGGAACGGCAGTAATAGCTCGAGAAATTCCGGTTTGCATTCCTCCTTCTATGACATACAAAACGTTTTCAACTGCAGCAAATCCCAGCGAAATATAGGTGGCGTAAACAATGCCATCGAATTTTTCGTTAAACTCGGCACTTTTCCAGATCAGTAGGTAAAGCGCTATGTATTTGAACAATTCTTCCGAAAAACCGGCCACCACAAAAGCCTCGTAAGCCGCCGAAACATATCGCGGAAACAAGTTGGTGTAGCGGCTTAAAAATGTCTCGAGAATCAAGATAGGGATTACCGTTAAAGCGCCGGCAATTAGAGCAAAAAACAAGAGCCTGAACGGTTCTTTTTCGTATTTATCGCGGAAATAGATGTAAGCCGCAATAATAAATACCGGCGCCAGTGAAAGAATGAGCAGATTCATGGGCGTTTATTCAATGGTATCGTTAAAAAAGAACGCCTGCACGCCTTTTACACCCGGTCGGATTTTAAACAGCCCACCGGCATGTGGAAATTTTTTCAGTTCTTCTTCGCTGGTCGACTCGCGGGCGGTGGTAATGTAAAGCGTTTCCAGGTCGTCGTCGCCAAAAGCACAAGATGTTACATTCTTTGCCGGCACGTCAATTTTACGCAGCAATTCGCCGGTATGCGGATTCCAGCAACTCACTGCCGATCCGCCCCAAAGTGCCACCCATAGGTTGCCATCAACATCGATGGTCATTCCGTCGGGGTAGCCCATCCCGTCGGGAATTTCAACAGCCACCACCGGGTTGTTGATATCGCCCGTTTCATCGTCGTAATCGTAAGCCATTACTTTCATCGTTGGCGTGTCGATGTAGTACATTTTTGTTTTGTCGGCCGACCACACAATTCCATTCGACGTTCCAACATTGTCGATCATCAAATGAATGGTCGTGTCCGGATCGAAACGATACAAGGCACCGGCCTGTTGTTCGCCAACGGTACTCATGGTTCCGGCCCAGAATCTTCCCGACGGATCACATTTGCCATCGTTAAAACGATTGGTCGGTTTATCAACTTCTGGATCCAACAGCTTTTGTTTGCTGCCAGTTTTCGGGTCGAACGAATAAATACCTTCCTGCAACGCGAGCAATACCTTCCCTGACTCGGTTGGCACAACAGTTCCCACCATCTGCCCGGTGAACATTTCAGTATTTGCTCCCGAAACCGGGTTGTATAAATTCAGGATCTCACCTTTAATATCCACCCACATCAATTCTCCTGTTCGGTAGTTCCAAAGCGCACCTTCGCCCAGCGTAGACTGCGTATCGAGCACCAACTGCACTTCATCGGATTTTGGATTTGAACAACTCATTAAGGCGATCAAAAACACAAGGGTGAAAAATATTTTTTGTCCCATATTAATTTGAATTTATATCTGACTTGTTATATGTGTTTTTTGAACAAGATCTCCGCTTTTTCAGCGCAGGTTGCTCAATATTTCTATCCATCTTTTATGCGCGCAGGTTTTTCACTTTTCCTCCGGGATTGAAACCCGGGGCTATTTATGTCAAACCCACTCAAGATTCTCGCTTTGGACTTTGAACCCTGAACTTTAAACGACTAAATGCTTCTGATCAGTTCTTTCATGATCAGCGTCATTTTGGGTTCGGCCTTCATGGCTACTTCCTGCACTTCTTCGTGCGAGATTTCGACAATTTCGCCCGGAACGCCGCTATCAGTTACAATGGAAATCCCAAATACTTTTAATCCCATTTGCACGGCCACAATTACTTCGGGCACAGTCGACATGCCCACTACATCGCCACCAAGAATGCGGAACATCTTGTATTCGGCCGGGGTTTCGAAAGTCGGCCCCGAAACGCCCACATAAACGCCCTCTTTGATATCGATGTTGTGTTCCAGCGCGATCAACTTTGCTTTGTTTCGAAGGCGTTTGTCGTAACACTTGCTCATATCGGGAAATCGCGGCCCCAGTTCCTTATCATTTTTCCCACGCAATGGATGTTCCGGAAAAAAATTAATATGATCGTTGATCACCACGATCTCGCCCACTTTCCATTCCGGATTCAACCCGCCGCTGGCATTGGATACAAATAAATTCTTAACTCCTGCGTATTTCATCACGCGCACCGGGAAAGTCACTTCTTTCATGTTATAGCCTTCATAATAATGAAATCGGCCCTGCATAGCCACTACTTCACGGTCGCCCAGTTTACCGTATATCAGCCGGCCGGCATGGCCATCCACTGTAGACACCGGAAAATCTGGAATCTCTTTGTATGGAATGGAGTCGATGATCTCAATCTCTTTAACCAATCCTCCCAGACCGGTCCCTAAAATAATACCCACTTCAGGCTTTGCCTGAATTCTTTCGTTTATATAATTCGCGGTTGCTTTTATTTTCTCCAACATAATTGAATATTCTCTTGTTAAATGATTTCTTTTCTTCTTCTAAAAACCGGACTTTCACGGGCAGGTAGTAAATCGAAGTTTTTAATTTTTCAACCAGTTCTATATTCCTTAAACGCATTACATCCTTTTCAGTTGTGACAATTATTTTCTTTTCGGCTTGCATTGCTTCAAACCTATTTTCAATTTTAAGGATATCGGCTTCCCTGTAATCGTAGTGATCGGGAAAGGTGAGGGTTTCAATATGATCGGTGAATTCTTTCAAGTAATTATACATTAGCTTTGGCGAAGCAATTCCGGTGACCAGCAGAATGGTATATTTACACTCTTCGTAGAAGACTTTCCCAAGCCTTTTTCCACCAAAAGCCGGAACCAGTTTGCCGTATTCCAGCTTTGTGAAATACAACTTTTGATAGGGCAGTAAATGGATATCATTCTGTAAAATGCGGCGCATAATCGGCGTTACCTCATCGGGGCACTTAGAAAAAATAACGATATTGGCCCGTCGCGCCTGGTACCTGCCTTCGCGCAACCTTCCATAGGGCAGTAAGTGGTCGTCCTTGATCTGCCGGTTGTAATCGATGAGCAGGATGTTGATTCCGGGTGTGATGCGGCGATGCTGAAACGCATCATCAAGCAGAATTACATCAGGCACATCAGTGCTATTCTGTTGCAACAAATGTTCAACGCCCATCACCCGGTCTTCGGATACCGACACCGTTACTTCCGGAAATTTATTTTTGATCTGCAATGGCTCGTCTCCCGCTTCCGCCACTGTGGAATCTAACTCAACGAGCCGAAAGCCTTTGGTTTTGCGTTTGTAGCCGCGGCTTAAAGTAGCCACCTTGTATTTGTTTTTCAGCAATTCAATAAGGTATTCCACATGCGGTGTTTTTCCTGTTCCGCCAACGGTGATATTCCCGATTGAAATGATCGGCACTTCAAATTCATGCGATTTTAAAATATCCAGGTCATAAGCGCGGTTGCGAAGAAATACTACAATGCCGTATAACCACGAAATTGGATAAAGTAAAAGTTTCAGCATGCGAATCCGGTTTCAATAAAAAGCTAAGATAATAAAAAAGGATGCACCGAAAACGATGCATCCTCATCTATAAATTGTGATCACTTAATCGACATAAATATCGTATGGTAAACGGGCGTAGATGCCGTTCATGCCGGTAGCTTTTTTAAAATATTCGTAGTAACGGTATTTATCTCCAAGTTCATTTTTCAGGATGCGGGTACGTACGCTGTTCCCGCCCATTTTAAAGAACTCTTCAAATGGATTGGGCAATGTTGGCAGCGACACGGTTCGGTAATCTTCCAGTCCTTCGATTTCAGCCGCCAGGGCAATGGCATCTTTCAATCCGCCAAATTCATCAACAAGGCCTATTCCTTTGGCCAGTTCACCACTCCAAACACGTCCCTGTCCAATCTCATCAACAGCTTCCTTCGTCATGCCACGACCTTCGGCAACATGCGATATAAAATTATCGTAGCCTTGTTCGATGCTCTGCTGCATCAGTTGTTTTTCGTAATCTGTCATTGAACGGGTCATGGTAATCAGGTCAGAATTTTTATTGGTTTTGACCACGTCGGTCGAAATATCGAGTTTTTCATGCAGCAGTTCGCCTGCATTGGGAATCATGCCGAATATCCCAATTGAGCCAGTAATGGTATTGGGGCTGGCCACAATTTTGTCAGCCGGACATGAGATATAATAACCACCCGATGCCGCGAGATCACCAAAGGAAACAACCATCGTTTTTGTTTCGGCTGCCAGTTTTACTTCGCGCCAGATCGTTTCCGAATCAAACACCGAACCACCTGGAGAGTCTACCCTGAGCACGATAGCTTTGTATGAACTGTCCTGGCGTACTTTTCGAATCTCTCGACCCAGTTTATCGCCTTCGATCACCTCATCGCCTGTTAACGACATACCAATCTCACCGCTGGCATAGATCACGGCAATTTTATTTCTGCTGTATTTTTTTGTTTTACCTTTAACCGACGCATTGGCGTAACTTTTCACTCCAATCATGGGGATTGGTTCTGTACCTTCAATGCCGGTTATTTCACGCAGGTCATCGAGCACTTGATCTTTGTATTCAGCTGCATCGACCAAACCTTTTTCAACAGCCTCAACACCCTTCCGAAATGTTTGCACCTCATCGGCCAGCCGGTTAAGTTCTTCCACTGAGAGACCCCGCTCTTCCGAAATACCTTTTAGCATATGCCCCCAAAGACTATTCATGTAGGTCATGGTTTGCAAGCGGTTTTCTTCGCTCATTTTATCGAGCATAAACGGTTCAACAGCTGCTTTAAATTTACCGTGACGAACAATCTCCACTTCCACTCCAATTTTTTTCAACGCGTTTTTATAGAACATCATTTCACCGCCCAATCCGCGAAAATCGACCGAAACTTCGGGATGCACCACAATTTTATCAGCTACAGTTGCCAGGTAGTAGGCTTTTTGTCCAAGCATCATTTTATCTGCACAGGCATAAACCGGTTTATCACAACTGTCTTTAAACGCGATCAGTGCATTTCGGATCTCTTCTACCGAGGCCATTCCACCGTTGATCACGGCCAGGTCGAGGTAGACACCCTTTATGCGGTCGTCGCTGACAGCTTTATCCAGCGATTCATAGATCTGGTCGAGGCCAATGGTTTTCACGGTCGAAAACATCGACGGCAACTCAATGTCTTCAAAAGGATCGTTACCGGCCCGGTCAACCAATGTACGGTTGAGATCGACGAGCAGCATCGAGTTTTCCTCAACGGTCACCTCCTTTTCTGTCGTGGCAACCAAGGCACCAATCACCATAAACATCAGGAAAGTACCGACAATGGATACCGCAATGATTCCCACAACGGTAGCCAGTACATACTTGAAAAATTCTTTCATCTTTTATTGTTTTTTGATTTAAATTCTTTTATCCATTTAATTCCATCGAATTAATAAGCGCAAAAGTCAGAACAATTGCGGGTTAAGTTTTCTACTTTTGTTCTCTGTCGATTTCTTTTTTTGAATTCGTAGGGCATTTAATTACTTCATTACAAATATAAAATTATGCACAAGGTTTTTCTTGGAATTGGTGGAAATATCGGTGATAAAATCCAAAATTTCTCAAAGGTTCACCAGCTAATCGAAAAAAGGCTGGGGAAGATCACCAAAAAATCATCGGTTTATGAAACACCTCCGTGGGGTTTTCATTCCGAAAATTTATTTTGGAACCAGGTACTTTTCATCGATACGGTTTTTGAAGCTGAAGAAATGTTATGGCGAATCAAGGAAATGGAAGAATTGTTTGGCCTGAAAGCATCTGACGAACGATTTAGCGATCGCCAGATGGATGTGGATATTCTATATTTCGATGAGGAATATTACGAAAGCAAAGGGCTCATCATCCCTCATCCGCGCATCCAGGAACGCAAGTTTGTGCTGGTGCCGCTGGTGGAAATTGCGCCCGAATTTAAACACCCCTTATTGCGCATGACCAACCTGACACTGCTTGAAAACTGTCGCGATAAATCAATCATCCGAAAAGTAAATGTACCGGAAATATAAATACTCCATGCAGTCGTGCTATTTTGTAAATTTTTATTGAAAAACCAGACTTATGAAAAAATTACACTACCTCGTGTTGTTATTCCTTTTTGTTCAAACCGGATGCACCAATAATGATAGCCTGAAATTCGTCATTAATGGGAAAAGCAATTACGAACTGTTGATTGATGAGCAAGCTGACAAAGAGGTTGTGCTGGCAGCAGCCAAGCTTCAGCATTATATCGAACAAATAACAAACTATAAAATTCCCATGGTTACCGGGCAGGTAACTGACCCGGATAAATCAGTAATTATCGTCCGGGCTGATTCGACGCTTGAAAACGATCAAACGATAGCTTATTTTGCCAAAGGGAAAGACATTGTCATTTCAGGAGGTTCGGGAAAAAGTACGTTGTATGCAGTTTATGAATTTCTGGAAAAAGAACTGGGCTGCCAATGGCTTTCTCCTGAAGTGGAAAAAATCCCTTCGTTTGAAAAGTTATCGATTGGACTGCCATTAAGATTCCAATACACCCCGGATATCAGCACACGTACCGTTCACTCACGTTTATTTTATGAAAATCCGGAGTTTGCAGATAAGCTTAAAGTGAGTCATGAGGCTTTCCCAAATTATGTTCCCATTGCCCGTGTTCATACCTTTCACCGACTGATTCCGCAAGAAAAATATTTTAAAGATCATCCTGAATACTATGCGTTAAGGGGGACCAAAAGAAGGCATACACAACTTTGCTTAAGCAATGAAGAAGTGCTGAATATCGTCATCGATTCGGTTAGAACATGGTTTGAAAGATACCCCGATCAGCATGTTATTTCGGTGAGTCAGGATGACAATACGCAGTATTGCGAGTGTGAAAATTGTCGTAAAATTGATGAAGCCGAAGGTTCGCCGAGCGGCTCCATGATTCGATTTGTAAATGCAGTTGCCCGGGAATTTCCCGATAAAACCATTTCTACTCTGGCTTACCAGCATACAAGAAAACCCTGTAAAACCAAACCTCTCGACAATGTGCTGATTACGCTGTGCTCTATCGAATGCGACAGAAGTGCGCCAATAGAAGAAAATTGCACCGATTTTGCTGAAGATCTCGTGGGCTGGAAACAACTCACGGATAATATCCGGATATGGGATTACACCACTCAGTTTACCAACTTCCTGGCGCCGTTCCCCAATATTCAAACTTTGCAGCCGAACATTCGTTTTTTTAGGGACAATAATGCCAAATGGATTTTTGAACAGCACAGTCATAACCCCAGCGAATTGTTTGAACTTCGATCGTGGTTAACCGCTAAATTGCTTTGGAATCCGGATCAGGATACGGATAAACTGATCGATAAATTTGTAAATGGCTATTATGAGAAAGCAGGGGTATTCGTCAAAAAATACATCGATCGCATTCATGCCGAATTAAACAAGGATCCGGATTTTTTCCTGTATCTCTACGGTGATCCTTCACAGGCTTTCAATTCATTTCTGAAGCCGGAACTATTGAAAATTTACAGTGATTATTTTGATCAGGCTGAAGAAGCTGTTTCTGATAAATCCGAAGTGTTCAAACGGGTTCGATCAGCACGAATCAGTACCGATTATGCTATCCTGGAAATGGCAAGAAACGGGTTGTCGCCCGATTTTCAGTTATTGGAGGAAAGTAAAGTTTCTGCAAAGGTGCAAAACACCCTCCATCGTTTTAGTGAAAGTTGTGCAAATGCCAACATTACCTTGATGAACGAAATGGGGTATACCGTTCAGGAATACCTGGATGCTTACAAAGCTATTCTGGATCGCGCTGCCCAGCCCAATTTTGCTCGCGGCGCAAAAGTAAGTTTGATAACTGCACCCAAAAAGTATGCGAATGAAGATCCTCAGGTACTCACCGACGGCGCTTACGGCGGCAGCAGCTTTTATGCCAACTGGTTGGGTTTCGAAGGAAATAATATGGAAGCGGTAATCGATCTGGGCGAACAAAAAGATTTCAGCCATATCTCCGTCGCGTTTTTGCAGGTAACCAATCATATTGTTTTTTTCCCAAAAGAGGTCACTTTCCTGATTTCGAGTGACGGAGATCATTTCAGAAAATTAAAAACTATAGCTACCCGACATCCTATCTCGCCCGAAAGCAAACGGAACGATATTGAGTTGTTTGAAGTCAGGAATCAGCTTACAAAAGCGAGGTTTATAAAAATAGTAGCTAAAAATGTAGGCAAAGCACCGGAATGGCACAATGCATCGGGTTTGCCGGTTTGGGTTTTTGCCGATGAAGTGATCGTAAATTAATTCGACGACCGAATTTCGCGCAAAGATTTTTCAAATGAATTGTTCGCTTCGCGGAAAAAATCGGCAAGGCTCTGGTTCAGCACTTCGAGGTTGGATTGCTGATAGCGCCGGATGGTATCGTCGAGTAATGCTGTCAGCGAATCCGAAACAGTGTATTTGTCCTCATCAATTTCCTTCATGAAGATATACCAGTCGTGGTCGTCACCCAGACGATCGGTAATGGCGTGTAGATTTTCAAGCTGGGTTCCGGGAACCGCCACCTGACCGGGATGCAGAAATTCGAACTGATAGAAAAGAATCTTCATTTTTTTTCGCAATTCGTGGTATTCTTCCGGATGATACTCCGCGACCGATGTTAAAAACAACGTGCGTGCTTTTTCAAACGACTGTTGCAATTCTGACACAATATCGATGTTAAATTCCGTTTCGGGCAATCTTTCCAGAAATGCATGCCGACCGGTTTGCATCTGTTTTTTAATGGCTGCAAATACCGAATCACCTTCCATGAGTGCTTTTATACTGCTCTGGTTTTCAACGAGCAATTGTTGTTTTAAATTCTGTGCCTCCGGTAAGATCAGGCACTCATTCTCGGTACACATCTGATCAAAAAACTGGAGATTCACAGTCGTTTCGCGCGCCACGGTAAGTTGTCGTGCCAATGCTTTCATGGGCATGCGAAAAGCCTTTACCTGTTCCTTAAGATTATCGGGGAAAAAGCGTAACAAGGCATTTATCCGTTTAAACGATTTCCGGATTTCGTGCACCTTAATTTCATCGGGCACATCTTCCGAACTGCACAAATCTTCCACCCGAAACATGTGTCCTTCTATAACCGAAATCAGCCGATGTTTTTGTTCTTTATCCATTCTTATTGGTGGCTACGAAAACCGAAGTGTATAGATACAAAAAAAGCTGTCCTTTCCTGACAGCTTTCTCTGAAAAACTATTTATTAATCGATGATATTAAATCCAGTGTAAGGCACCAGCACCTCCGGAATTTTAATTCCTTCAGAAGTCTGGTTATTCTCGAGCAAAGCCGCTACAATTCGTGGCAAAGCCAACGCACTTCCGTTAAGTGTATGCGCGATCTGCGGTTTTTTCACGCCTTCCTCCCGGAAGCGCAATTTCAGGCGGTTGGCCTGAAAAGCTTCAAAATTGGACACCGAACTTACTTCGAGCCATTTTTTCTGGGCGGCCGAGTATACTTCAAAATCGTAAGTCAATGCTGAAGTAAAACTAATATCGCCACCACATAAACGTAAAATACGGTAAGGTAAACCAAGTTTTTGCACCAGCCCTTCCACATGCGCCACCATTTCGTCGAGCACTTCGTACGATTTGTCGGGGTGAGCAATTTGTACCACTTCCACTTTATCGAACTGGTGCAGGCGGTTCAGTCCGCGCACATCTTTTCCGTAAGAACCCGCTTCGCGGCGAAAACAGGCGCTGTAAGCCGTATTTTTAAAAGGCAGGTCTTTGGCGTCCAGGATTACATCGCGGTAAATATTGGTTACCGGCACTTCAGCGGTTGGAATCAGGTACAAATTATCCTCGGTAATATGGTACATCTGTCCTTCTTTATCGGGCAATTGCCCGGTGCCAAAACCTGAGTCTTCGTTGACTACAAGTGGCGGCTGTACTTCTTCGTAACCCGCTTTGGCAGCTTCGGCCAGGAAGAAATTAATAAGTGCCCGCTGCAACTGCGCACCTTTCCCCCGGTAAACAGGGAATCCGGCTCCGGTGATTTTTACGCCCAGTTCAAAATCAATCAGATTGTATTTGGCTGCCAGTTCCCAGTGCGGTAAAACATGCTCCGACATTTCGGGCATTTCACCACCGGTTTTTACCACTTCGTTGTCTTCCTCACCTTTACCCTTTGGTACCAATTCGTGTGGCAGGTTGGGCAGTTGTACCTGCAATTCATATACCTTCGCTTCGATGGCATTGAAATCTTCGTCGTGCTTTTTGATGTTTTCTTTCAGTTCCGAAGTACGCGCTTTGGCGGTATTGGCTTCTTCCTGTTTCCCTTCGCGAAAAAGCTGACCGATTTCTTTCGAGATCCTGTTCATCTCTGCCTTTGCCGAATCGGCCTCACCCTGCAATTTGTTTTTTTGTTTATACAGATCGATTATTTCGGAGACAATCTGAGAGGCATCGAAATTTTTGCGTTTCAGTTTTTCGACTACCAGTTCCGGATTGTCCTGAATAAACTTTAAGTTGAGCATGTTTAAATCTTTAAATAAGCTGCAAATTTAATAAATGTTGTGGCTTGATACAGAAATCTCAAACACAAAATAAATCCCATCAACTTTTGCTTAATAAATACTTACAAATACCTTCAAAACACACAGTTTATACTGCCAAAAATTTACGAAAGAGGACTTGATCGAACAACTCATAATAACACAAATCGTTCAAAACAGGTATCATTTGTGGTATTTAAAGATTTATTTGTGTTCGCCTGGCATTTACTTCATGCACTAATTTTGTACTACGCGTAACGACTTGAATTCTTGTCTTTTAATATTCAACTTAAAATTAAAATCATGAAAAAAATTAAAGTAATATTGGCCGTAACAGTGCTATTTTTTGCCAGTTCTGCGGTGTTTGGACAAAAAGGGAAGATTGTATTGAATACAAAAGAAGTCCCGGATGTAACACATGTGAACCTGAAGGATTTCCCTACAGATCAGGTTTTGCCAATGATTCACGGTTGGGGGGGATTAACGGTTGACATAAACAATGCTCCCAAAGGAACCAACTGGCGACCATTACTGGAAGGCCTTGAAAACGACCACTGTCAGGTGCCACACTGGGGATATGTAATAAAAGGTGCGGTATTAATTGAATACCAGGATGGTAAAAAAGACATTTTCAAAGAAGGAGAAGCTTTTTATATGCGCCCCGGACACACCGGCGAAGTTTTGGAAGACCTCCTGCTTGTTAGTTTTAGTCCCGAAGAAGGAATGCACGATTTAGCTAAACATCTTGAAAAGAAAGTTACCGAAATGCAGAATCAATCCGATGCCTCAAAGCAGTAAACATGAGACAAATCCATAACTCCCTGGTGAACAATATTTTCGGCAAGTTGTTATGGATTTATTACTCTTTTATTCTTTAATTAAAATCTAATTTTCCTGCTATGCCACTTTTTATGGACTACCACGTAACTCCCGGTATTACACTGGAAGAAGCGAAGAAAGCACATCTGAAAGATCTTGCTGTTCAGGCCAGGTACAATGTTAAGTACCATCAGTTTTGGGTTAACCAGGAAGCCGGAATGGTTTTTTGCCTGATGGAAGGTCCTGACAAGGAATCGTGTGCAGCTACTCACCGGGAAGCAAATGGTATCGAGGTTTGTAATCTGGTCGAAGTTGACGGAGGCATGTATTCTGCCTTCATGGCCTATGACCAGGCTTTGGACCACGGAATCGTGATGAAAAATGCCAGTCAGGCCGATAGCGGATACCGGTTTATCTTAACCCTGGATATTGTTTCGCTGACCAATCTAAGCAAAAGCATAAAATTTGATCAGTTAAAATTTCCTGAAAAACCAAAACAAATTGCCGGAGATTACATCCATAAATTTCAGGGTAGAATTTTACAGCAGTTACAAAACGACAGTTTAATAGCCACTTTTTATACACCTGAAAGCGCGGTTCAGTGTGCAGTAGAAATAAAAGAAGCATTCAACAGGAATATCGACAGTAGAAAAGACAATGGCTGGAACATAAAATTCAAAATGGGAATTAGCGTAGGTCAGCCACTGAGCGAACATGAACATCAGATTTTTGAACGAGCGGTTAAGCAAAGTAACCGTTTCTGTAAAATAGCGGATAATGGAGAAATAATGGCATCGCAACTGGTGGGCAAACTGAGTGTGTTCTGCGACCAGGAAATCGAAAAGAAAATGATTAATGTGATTAATGAAGCTGAAGAAAATTTTCTCGACCGCCTTTTCAATATTGTTGACAACAATTATCCGGACGAAGCATTTAACGTGGAAAGTCTGAGCCGTGAAATTGGGGTAAGCAGACCACACCTGTACAGGAAAATAAGGCATCTGACCGGTGCATCACCCATTGCCCTTATTCGCGATCTTCGGATGAGCAAAGCCCTAACTTTAATCAAACAGAAAAAGAAAAACATTACGGAAATTGCATTGGATGTAGGAATGAATAATCCTTCGTATTTTGCCAAATGTTTTCACGAAAAATACGGTATTCTGCCGTCGCAGGTAGCAGTGTGAAAATCGAACTCGCCCTTTTGCATACACAACCCAATTTAATCGTGATTACCAGTTTTTAAACTTTGAATTTTGTCTTAATGGATGGCATTTAAAGCTGTTCTGCTTCGGCAAATTCTAATCTCAAATTCTAAAACAAAAATTATGGTAGTCATTCAAATCAACGGTGGAACAATCGATATGGCACCGGAAGCAGTAAACAATTTCAGTAAGAAGTTAGGAGGCAGTTTAATAGGTGCCTCGGATGCAGATTATGATGAAGTTCGACAATTATGGAACGGGATGCACGACAAAAAACCGGCACTGATTGCCCGGTGTACAGGTGTTGCTGACGTAATTGCAAGCGTTAATTTTGCGCGAGAAAATAACCTCCTGATCTCGGTACGTGGCGGTGGACACAATGTTTCAGGGAGTGCATCAAACGATGGAGGAATGATGATTGATCTTTCATCGATGAAAAGTATCTGGATTGATCAAGCTAAACAAACTGCTCTTGTACAAGGTGGTGCAACGTTAGCTGATTTGGACCGGGAAACTCAGGTTTTTGGACTGGCTGCGGCAGGCGGAGTTGTTTCCACAACCGGTGTTGCAGGATTAACGCTTGGAGGAGGATTAGGTTGGTTGCGTAAAAAATACGGACTGAGTATCGATAATCTGATCTCTGTTGATATGGTAACTGCCGACGGCAGGTTCGTAAAAGCCAGTGCCGATGAAAACTCAGATCTTTTTTGGGCAGTACGTGGAGGAGGTGGCAACTTTGGAATTGTGACGACCTTTGAATACCAGCTGCATCCGGTTGGCCCGATGGTAACATTGGCTGCTCCCTTTTATCCGGCTGAAGAAGCAAAGGAGATTTTACCCGTATGGCGCGATTTTATGGAATCATCACCTGATGAAATTTCGGGAAGTGCTATGTTTTGGACGATTCCCCCCGCACCAGATTTTCCGGAAGAGACGCATGGAAGACGCGTTTTGATATTAGCAACGGTTCATTGCGGATCACTCGATGAAGGTGAAAAGCTGATGAAGCCGCTAAGAGAAATTAGTATGCCGCTGGTAGATTTGAGCACTCCTATTCCATGGACCATGCTACAAAGTATGTTCGATCCTTTCTTTCCAAAAGGAGAGCAACACTATTATTTTAAGTCCACTTATATCAAAGCTTTGGACGAGGCAACGATCAATGCCATGCTTGACCGCGCAATAAATCCACCTCAGCCAATGGTACTGATCGCTATTTGGCAATACGGGGGAGCCATGTCGCGCGTAGATGATACAGCTACTGCATTTACGGGAAGAAAGAACAAATATTTATTTAGCATCGATGCCTGTTGGGCAGATGCCGGTGCCGACGAAGAAGTGCTGGCATATTCAAGGGAATTCTGGAAACATATGCAGGATTATTCTCCGGGTGGATTGTATGTGAATTTCGCCGGTTTGGGAGAAGAAGGTGTTGATCTTGTAAAATCGGCTTATGGCGCTAATTATGAACGTTTATTACAGGTAAAACGAAACTACGATCCGGATAATTTCTTTCGGAATAATCAGAATATAAAACCCGGCTAAAAAGAAAAAAGCTCTTGCCTAACGACAAGAGCTTTACGTATTTTCTTCAGGATTTATCCTGTAGCTATCTGAATTAAGCCAAACCTTTGGCTTCTTCGATCCATGGTTGCGGATCTTTAGAAGCGTAACGGCTTCCGGCAGCTTCCAGTACTTTCTGGATCGCTTCAACCGAAGCGGCAGCAATGCTTGCATAGGTGGTAAATCCACCTTCAGTAAGTATCTCAGCAAGTTTCGGACCTACACCGGTTAATTTGGTCAGGTCGTCGGCTTTGGCTTCAGACTTAGGAGCAGCCTTTGGTGCTTCTTTCTTAACCTCGGTTTTGGCTTCAGTTTTTGGAGCTTCTTCCTTAACTTCTGCTTTGGCCTCAACTTTTGCTTTTTTTACAGGAGCTTCAACAACCGCTGTTTCTACTATCGGATCAACCGAAACATACGAGCGGTTTTTTCTTTTCTTTTGGAAAACTACTGTTCCGTCAATCAGGGCAAACAAAGTATGGTCTTTTCCCATTCCTACATTCTCTCCCGGATGATGACTTGTACCACGCTGGCGAACTAATATATTACCAGCTTTTGCAAACTGACCGCCGTAAATTTTTACTCCCAGTCGTTTACTTTCCGATTCGCGTCCGTTCTTCGAACTACCTACACCTTTCTTATGAGCCATGGTAAATTTTCTTTATGATTTATCCAACAATGGTTTCAACCTGAATTTGCGTAAACTGCTGACGATGACCGTTCATTTTCTGGTAACCTTTACGGCGTTTTTTCTTGAAAACCAACACTTTGTCACCTTTAACATGTTCCAGCACTTTGGCTGTCACTTTTGCACCTTTTACGGTGGGAGTACCAACGGCTACCTTGCCGCCGTTGTCAACCAACAAAACTTTATCGAAATCAACCGAGTCGCCTTCTTTGGCTTCGAGCTGATGAACGAAAAGCTTCTTGTCTTTTTCAACTTTGAATTGCTGTCCTGCAATTTCAACAATCGCGTACATAATTTTTCGTTTAATGTTTACACCGTCAGGCGGATTTCCCGCTGGAATTCACTTATTTGAGCCTGATCGATTCAAAATTCGGACTGCAAAAGTAGTTAATTTTAGATAATTGGCAAATAATTGGAAATAAATTACCTGCAAATTTCAACGCTTCTCGATGATCAGCAGAAAATCGACTTTTGCTGTAGCTCCCATGGGCCTGAAAATAGGTTTAACATTGGGAACGATTGAAACTACTTCGCCCCGCAAACCATTCAGAAAATGTTCCAGTTTCTGCTCGTCTTCCTGCATCTTTATTTCAAAATGATGGACTTTGTATTTCATGATAATTTTGTTAAAGTTCAACCTGTTTCTCCATATAAACATTGCTGTAAATCAGCATCCTGATTACTTCTCCCAATTCGTTCTTCTCAAACGCTATTTCATTTTTACCAAATTCATCGATCCATAAGCCGGCGGCATTTTTTTCGGGGAGGCTGATCACTTTCTTGGCCAGCGGATCCTTGATTTTCAGCATTCCGTTTTCGTAGAATACTTTAAAATCGGCTTGTGCCTGAGCAAACCAGTAATTTCCTACCAGTAGTTTAAATTCTTCCGGAACTTCGGACCCGATGCTGTCCTGCTCAAATTTTTTACCCAGCGGAACTACCTGCTGCAATTTCATTTTAGCAATATTTCCATACAAATCCTCTTCAAAAGAAAAACTCAACTGCCTTGTCATTTTGGGGTAAATTACCCCGTTTTCGTCGGGAGGATTAAGCGCGAGTATCGGAGTACCGGGGATATCAACGGCCAGGCTTCCATCCCTGTACAAAACCTCTACCAGGGCATTGCGCTCTTCGAACCTGTACTTACCCAGGTATTTTTGTATCGCATCCGGGACTTCGGTGCCCGTTTCGTTCCCCATTCTGTATTCCAAAATATTCATGCTTTTCGGATTGAAAGCCGATTTTTCGCCCAGGCGAATATGCCCGGCATCCACAAAATCGTATTCGTTGGAAGTAGCATCCACGGCTTTCCAACCTGCCTCGCCCATGTAAACTTCGGTCCAGGCGTGTTGGCCAAAACTTCCACCCTGGTAAGGGAAATACATGCAACCGATCGACAACCGAGCCGGAATACCGACAGCCCGGCAAAAAGCGGCTAGCAGGCGCGAGTGCGACCCACATTCTCCTTCCCGTGTTTTGTAAGTATTAATCGCCGACGTTCCCCCGGGAATGGCGCCGTGTATATTTTTGCCCACCCAGGTACTGAGCTTTATGGCTGCTTCCCAGCAGTCTTCCGATCCTTCGGTAATACGATGAGCTTCAGCTACTAAGGCGGGATGATCTGATTCGATGAGGCTTTCCGGCTCGAGGTATTTTTGAAGGTTGGCATCGGAAAACGAAGCAGGGAAAGCCGGAGCATTTTCGCCATTATAATATTGCTTTTCAATCTCAAAAACGCCTTTAATTAGATTATCGGTAACCGTTCCTTCGAATTTCTGGCCCGGAAAATTTAGGCTTTCGGCGGTTATCCATTCACCTCCGGTTTGAATAGTTGCCTCAACTTTCATAGAAGCAATGTCGGGGACATTGGAAATTATTAAGTCGACACCGGCCAACAAAATGTTATTCATATCAACCGTTCGGATACTCTTTTTCACCGACGCATCGGCCAGGTAGAGGACGCGGTTTCCGGCAATTTCAAACTTAAGCGGGAAGCTGTTTTGCTTATCCAGCCATATTTTACTGGTTATTCCCATCGTCCGGTTTAGTTCCTCGAGTAGTATGGTTTGATATTCTTTACCCGCCAGGGTGAGGGTTTCCTTTCCCAGTTTTTTATAGGTTTTACCGACCACAAATCCGCGTGTATCATCAAAAACCTTATAGGTTTCTTCTGTTTTATTTCCCGTTATAAAATCGCGCATCAGGTGCGGATAAGTCAGTGTATTTTCGGTAATCACATCCGGTTCCAGTTCAATTCGTTTTGGTTGTTTATCGCGAGCATCGGTAAAAAGAACGTAACCGTCGTGGAATTCGGCCTTCGAATACATTTCGGCTGTTGTATTTATCGAACGTTCGATAAGTAACGGGCGCTGCGTCGTTGGATCAATCTGAATACGATTCTGAATGTTCATATCCACCCCGCCTCCCAAGACTGAGAGTTTGACCAGAACCTTATCATTCTGACAAAAAATCGCGGTTCCGTCCTCCATTTCGGTTGAACATTCCGCTTCGGCATAACCGCAAAGTACACCGTTGATTTCGATGGCATAGGTGAACGATTCCGGCATGTCGCTTAGCGACTGCCCCGCTGCTGATAACCAAAAAATAAGAGTTACAGCAATGGCAAGTGATAATTTGTTCATTGTTTTCATGGCTTTAAATATTAGTTTAAATTATATTGTTATGATTCAGGTCCGGTCGTAAACTTCGAAACCTGCTTTTTTTCATTTATCAGTTTTATGGCCTGTTTGGCATAAAACCTTACATCCCAGTCTTCATCATCAATAACTTTTTCCAGGTATGGAACTGCATCAGCAGGCAGGGAATCAAGCAGCATATACACCACTTCGCGACGAACATTAGGATCTTCATCTTCCAAATATTGATACAGGTAAGGTTTCGCTATTTCAAGATCAATTCTCATCATTGACTTCAATGCTGATATTCGATAGTACCAAAAATCATCGTTAAGACTTTCTTCCAGATAAGGCATAATCTTATCGCAACCCATATTCGAGAGCGCTTCAAGTAAAACATTAGCTTTAACCACTTTCCTCTGATTGATTAACATGCTAAATAATTCGTTCTCTGCCTGTTTTGCTTTTAAACTTCCTAAACTTCTAACTGCCGCGTCAACTATTCCGGGCAATGTATCATTCAATGCTTTTATTAAATCAGGAATTGCTTCCGGAACGTGGTATGCACCGGCTGCCTGAATCGCATATCCCCTGACATCAGGATCGGGATGCTCCAGCAGTTCATGAAATGCAGAATAGGTTTCTGTCCCCATTGACAAAAGCTCTGCAAATGGTTGCAGTGATCGGTATCGGCGCGGCTGCTCCCTGGTAATTTCTGTAACCAGCAAATCTGCCTTTTCCTTTTGATAGGGTTGGACTGACAATGTATTTTGGTTTACAGCCGGCTGCAGATCAACCCAGAAAAGGGAAAGAGCCATTAATAGAACTGCGTAAACAGTAATCGTCAAGCCAATTTCCTTTTGGTTCTCCGGACGTCTTTTTCGAATCAGTAAAACCATTGGGAACTGAACAATTTTTCTCAAAACGCCCGGAATGGGAAATAAAAATGGCGTTCGTTTTCTGTACTCGTCATAATCCTCACCGGCTGCCTCACTCATTTTTAATTCTTCGAGGAAACAAATGCCGATAATAACCACAGTTGACAGAAGCCAGGGAAGTGTTCCGTACCAGCCCCAGCTTTTTTTCATTTGGTTAATCGACGGGCCAAAAAGCATTAAGCCATAGCTCCAGATTATCCATCCCAAATACTGGGGGTGCCTCGAATATTTGTAAATCCAGTGTTTCGCTACTTTACTGTCGGCAAAACGTACTTTGATCCAGGCAAATACTCCCAATACAAAAATCAGGGTGCCGGAAATCATAAACATGTAGACAATGAATTGATGAGCCTGCCAATGAAAGAGATTAAAAAACCACATCAATATCCAATACGGAATCAATACCACTTTTCCCAAATCAATCATCGAAAAAGAAATTTCCTGCAATGGGAAGAAAATTACATTGAGCAAACCGAGCCCGGCCAGGTAAAACATACTGTAGGCAAATGTGGCAAAGACGGGCAGAAACAAGGCGATTCCTCCCACCCAAACAAAGCTGTTCTTTTTGGTTGCGAATCCAACAATGATCATCAAGAATATCAATCCCAGACAGATGTACCCAATCCATCGGATAGCAAACACATCAAAAAACAGATCAATTTTGTCTGAATTGTAAGCCGGATCAGATTGTGGTGTCCCGACGTGCGTTTGAAGAAAATTATCAAGCAGCTGCGGAATTTCGATAAAAGCAAACATTAATCCAAGAGAGAACACCACAGCAAGTAAGAATAATCCGGTGTTTTGAATTAGTTTTTTAGGTTGAATGCGTTTCATGGCTCATTTTTTAGCAGACTAAAATTGCAGCCGGTAAACCTGAGATATTACGGTTTGAATCAGCCGGCAGCACCAATATTCATAAATACAGCAATGAGTAATACAAAACCAACGATCACTACCAAACCCAGTAAAAGTTTATTGGTACGGTCTTGTTTACGTTGCAGTTCAATGTTTTCCGAAACCAGTTCAAGGCTTTTATCGTTAAGGTCGGACAAACAGAGTTCGAGGTGTTTAACATGGTACTTCACCTGCGCCTGGTTGACGATAAAATTGAACACAATTCCAATCGCAATAAAGCCTGCAAAAACCAGGAAATCCACCCCGTCGAGGGTTCTGACATAGCCATATGCGGCATAAAAATAGGCGAGTGATCCTGCGATAAAAACAAACAAATAGGTAATAGAGATGGAAAGTAAAGTTGTAAAAAACGCTGTCTTTAGATACGTGAGCATCGAAGCCAGTTTATCGCGTGTACTTTGCCCATTGTCAGCGGCCCCGTTAAAGTGGTTCAGTAACTTTTGCTGATAGAAAACAAGCGGGATGAGCAAAGCAATTCCTGCAAGCGTAACTATCATTACGTTAGTGGTTCCGAAATAGAGAATAAAATCGATGGCCAGCGCCGCCAGCCCAAGTAATTTCAGTACAATGTCAAAAACAATCATGTTTTTGATTCTCTGGGCGGTATCGTTCGACCGGCCCGAAATGAATTGTTCAATGGAAGGCACGTTATAATCGGAAGCCCCCATCATTTTTTCTGCTTTGTTCCACATAGCTTTTAATTTCTCGTCGTTTTTCATGACTCCTGTTTTTCTATTTCCAACACCAGTTCCTCGAGCTTTCGTTTAATGCGTACCAGCTTTACGCTTACATTGTTTTTCGATGTTCCCATAATCGATGCAATCTCTTCGTAGCTTTTTTCATCGAGCCACATAAGAATCATCGCCTTATCGATCCGGTTGAGCTTTGAAATAGCTGTGTAAAGCTGTTTTAACTGCTCGGCTTCTTCGCGATTTTCATCCATCACGCCGTCATGATCGGCGAGATGCTCGAAGCCGGGAGTATTTCTGCTTTTCCGGATAGTACTAATCGCCGTATTCAGCGCCACCCGGTACATCCAGGTCGAGAATTTTGCTTCTCCCCTGAAATTCGGGTAAGCTTTCCACAACTGAAGGCAGATCTCCTGAAAAAGGTCTTCACGGTCGACCCGCCCATTCGTATACACCAAAGTAACTTTATGAATGATCGCCTGGTGTTTTCCAATCAATTCGCTAAAGGCTTTCTTATTTGGCTTTTTTGTCATTTAACCTGTTGGTCGTGAAAGCAATAAAAAAACTACAACTAACTTAAAGAATCTTCAAATTAATGTTTACCTAAAAACTTCAATTACCTTGTAATGAATGAGTTCCTCAACAAGATCTTTTATTTCAGGCATTTGTTCTTCCTCAACACCTGCTTTTACTCTTATTTCGTTGAGTGATAAATGTTCGCCATCAGGGAATGGCAAATTATAGAGGAACTTCCCCTGAGCAGTAGTTAAATTGATTTTCTTTTCTGAACGTTCGCGTCCCTTTCCAATCCATATAGTCAGATTGCTAAAATATTGCCCGTTTCGAGCCAACGAGAACCGCACTCCCGAATTTTTTCGTTCTCTAATCCTTGATTTTTCCATACTAACTTCATCCTGATTTTCCAGTTCTTTTACAAGATCAAGTTCAAAAGAAATTTTTTTCTTACTGAGTGAGTACCTAAAATATGGACGTTTTCGTTCGTATGTTTCCTTTTTTGAAAGAATGTCCAATTCAGTCATCCCTTCCAGAAAATCCTGAACGGTTTGGATATGCAATCCTAAGCGCGAGGCAGCTTCCGAGGCAGAAATGTCGCGGTAATTATTCAGTAATCGAAAGATATCCTTTGAATAACTTTTTGATATGTAATTGCCAAACCTGGCAGCTTCTTCAAACTTCATAATTAAGAAAATAAACCAACTTTAACCGAATTCAATCTGTCTGTAATTCTAACTTTATCACCACGCATGTAAAATTCAGCGAAGGTCATGAATAATTGTCCCATCGACTCGCACAAATGATCGAAAGCTAAATCGTCTTTGTAGTTCAAATAATCTTTACGCGAAATGTGCACAGAAACCTGTCCGTCAAAATCAAACGCAATCCAGGTTTTGGACAGATAGTCGTAGTTCGGCGTGTACAATAATTCAAACTCATCACCCATTTTTATCGGAACCATAAGCACCCTATTTTCTTCAAAAAAAGGATGACTAACCAAAATCTTCTTCAAATGATTGGCAAAATCAATAATGTCGTATTTCGAATATTCAACTACTCCTGCAGGTCTTGGTCGCTCGGTATAAGACTCGGGACCTTCTTCCACATCCCAGGCAGCCAGTTCCATTATCTCTCGTCCGCGGTATTTCATTTTTTTTTGGTAACCAATATATACCAGCCAAAACATAAAAACATAGAAGAACACTAATCCAACTTTCATCTCGTCGGAGAATTTTGGTTTCGGACCACTAAAGTCGTCGGGTAAATCCAATGCTATCAATACAAATCCAAATGCCAACAAATAGAATGCACTGACTAAGAAATAATAATTGGTTGATTTAATGAAAGACCAAAACCCAAATGCAAAAGAATATAAAATCATTAAGCCTCCTAAAATGTTAAAAGCTTGCGATAAACCCAGAATAATTGCTGATAAAAAGAAAACAATTAATGATGCTATTGCCGGAACTAATCCTTGTATTCCCCTGTCTGATTTTAACTTTCTCATGGCAGTATAGTTTAAATATTGCATACTTCAATTTTTTTATACTATACAAATATAGTAACATTTAGACCTTTTTGTCAATACCTCAACCGATGTTGTTCAGCATAGATCGCTATTCGCTGCAAATCATTTTTAATAATTACGCCCATAACCAAAATGATTGTTATATTTGTTTCTACTGAAAATCAGGCCAAACTGAGTATGCAGAAAATTCGACTGAACATTTTGGGATTATCGGTAAGCCAAACGCAATCAGGGGCTTACGCTTTAGTATTAGCAGAGGAAAACGGAGACAGGAGAATTCCCATTATAATCGGGCCGGTAGAAGCTCAGGCCATTGCCATTCAGTTGGAAGGATTGAAACCCCCGCGGCCCCTCACCCACGATCTGATTAAAAATATGGCCCTTGCATTCGAAATCGCGTTGCTAGAGGTTACTATTTATAAGCTTGAAGAAGGGATTTTTTATTCAGAGTTACTCTGCGAGATGGGCGGGAAAGAGATCCGCATCGATTCACGGACGTCCGATGCCGTGGCATTGGCACTTCGTTTCAGATGCCCGATCTACACTTCAGAGGAGATTCTGAAAAAAGCCGGTATTGTTCTCGAGCAGGAAGACGAAAATTCGCCCGTACGAAGCATAAGTGACGAAGACTACGAAGAACCTTCCACCTCATCCTATTCCCAGTATTCTACAGAAGAGTTGAACGAACTGCTCGAAGATGCTGTTCAGAATGAGGATTATGAAAAAGCTTCGATCATTCGTGACGAATTAAATAAAAGGGAGAAAAAATAGACCCGTTCATCGGGTGACCAAACAATTTTAGGTTGATATAAAATGAAACAGATCTTCGTTTTGCTGGTATTTTTTACCGGCTTTTTATTTGTTCAAACGGTTAAGGCACAAGATATTGACACCATAAACACGCAAAACGAGCAGGTTCAGGTGCAGCAAAATTCCACCGATACATCTGTACTGCTGATCTCAAAAACACGAGAAAAACCAATATCGATCACCACAATTTTCAGGGGAATTCTGGGAATGACTGTTCTTATTTTCTTAGGATGGCTGTTCAGTTCAAGCCGCAGAAACATCCCCTGGCGAACCGTTTTTATCGGGTTGTTAATACAGGTATTACTGGCCGTAGGAGTGTTATACGTTCCGATCATCAGGCTTGGTTTCGAGTTTTTCGGGAAGATTTTTGTGAAGATTCTGGATTTTACAAAGGAAGGGAGCACTTTTCTGCTGGGCGATTTGATGGATGCGAATACTTATGGCTATATCTTCCTTTTCCAGGTACTGCCAACCATCATTTTCTTCTCGGCCTTAACCAGCTTACTATTCTATTGGGGCATAATACAAAAAGTTGTTTATGCTCTGGCATGGGTATTTACCAAGGCACTAAAAATATCAGGAGCTGAGGCACTTTCCGTTTCAGGAAATATTTTCCTGGGACAAACCGAATCACCGCTAATGATAAAAGCATACCTCGATAAAATGAGCAAATCGGAGATTTTGCTCGTAATGACCGGAGGAATGGCAACGCTGGCAGGAGGTGTCCTGGCCGCATATATTGCCTTGTTGGGTGGCGACGATCCGGTGCTGCGTCTCGAATTCGCAAGACACTTGTTAACTGCTTCTGTGATGGCAGCGCCAGCTGCCGTAATTTTCTCGAAAATGCTGGTTCCGCCTACCGACGAGATCAGTCAGCAAATCGAGATCAGCCGCGATAAAATTGGGAGCAATGTGTTGGATGCCATTACAAACGGTACCAGCGAGGGTGTAAAACTGGCTGTAAATGTGGCTGCCATGTTACTGGCTTTTATTGCATTCATTGCGATGTTCAATTTTATCGTTGGAAAGATCGGCCAATGGACAACCTTGAACGAAATGATTGCCGAGGGCACCAACGGGAAGTACGACGGACTATCGCTTCAGTTTATCCTGGGCTACACCTTCGCTCCGCTTATGTGGCTGATTGGTGTGAGTCCGGAAGACATAATTACCGTGGGTCGTTTGCTCGGAGAAAAGCTCATTCTGACCGAATTTATTGGCTACATCAGCCTCGCTGACCTGAAAGCTTCAGGTGCTTTTTCCGATACCAAATCAATTATTATGGCGACCTACATTCTGTGTGGCTTTGCCAATTTTTCGTCAATCGGTATTCAGATAGGCGGTATTGGAGCACTGGCACCCAAGCGCCGGGTACTGCTTTCGCAATACGGAATGCGTGCATTGCTTGCAGGAACGCTCGCATCGTTGATGAGCGCAACTATAATCGGAATGATTCTTGGCTAAGATTTTTCTTGTAGTAAGGATGATGCTGACTAAAGCGATATTCATCAACACAATTTCATGTTTGAGTGATGCTGTTTCCAGATTCGTATAGTTCAGGGAATCATTTGAGCTATTGAGTTAAAATAATAGATATTCGTTTGGCATTTTCTACCTTTCCTAAGTGGACTTCACACTTTAAAATATTGTAATAATGAGGCATTTTTTGTAACTTTTATTATCCTTCAGTTTGGAATAAAGCCAGAAGTAATAAACTTAATTTTTAAACCTTAAAATCTTTTATTATGAAAGCTTTATTAACCGTATTTCTTTTCATGTTCTTTATTGGATTAAGTAATTTGAATGCTCAAACAGATGCCTGGTGGGACGGCGGTAGTCTTGTAAATGTTGACCTATGTGATCACAATGGTCCTGAGGATTTCGGATTTGATTATCTCTATTGGGATCTGAATAACATTACTGCTGTATATGAGGGTCTTGGTATGACTGGCCCTGTCAAAGCCGTTGAAAAGCAGTTAAATAAAATAGAATCATGGCTAGGCACGCATGGAGACGGAATAGTGAATTTTGACGTGACAAACCGTTCTAAAGTTGACAATATTTTAATGGCACTTATGGAAATTGGTGAAGAAATTTATTGGGAAGGAGTCAGCATGGATAATTCTGATATGATGGATGCAGGGATTTTTTTGTATTATGATGCTGCACATTGCCTGTATGATGAGTATTGGGGAATGTAATTTTACAACTAAATTGAAAATCCTTTAAAAGTCCAAAGGTTAGTTTCTTTACTAACCTTTTTTCATAATCGTCCATAAAAACAATTTCATAATTAAGTTGGAATGAAACTTGGCTAACCGAATAAGGCTATAAAAGGTTGTTGATCCGTGCTTCGAGTTCATCCCGCATCTTCTTAAAACTTTCCAGTGCGCAATCCGGAACCGATGGCACAGGGTCGACCCAAACGTCGCTCCAGTTGCCCGACCAGTATCCTTTTTTTCCTTCAATACAGTTGTCTACTTCCAATAGCAATCCCCGAAGGCTTTCCTCGAATTTGCGGGAGTTTTTAATTTTTCTTAGATTTTCTCCGTACTGCCTGGCCAGTTTCACATAACTGTATAATTGCAGCGGGAAATGCCACGAACTATGTAACTGGCAGGAAGCAGTTTCAGCCTCAGACTCGAAAATGATCTCTTCCAAAGCTTCAAGCTTATCCGATAAGTTTTCACCTTCCGTATCCACATTGGCAGAAAGCAGGAAAGGAGCCAGTAACAGAACCAGAATGAACCCTTTACCAATCATAACTTAAGACTTAGAGTGAATTGTACCTGCCTATACAAAACCAATTTGAGTCTCTGCAATCGTTAATAAGTAAAATAGATTTAAAGCGTCTTTCTACAATAATATTCTGAAAACCGGTAAAAGGTAACCTTAAGATTAATCGCGAGGCGAAGAAAAAATCAGTTCAAATCCAATACTGACAAGGATTACAAAAGTATAAAAATTAGTTGGGTGGAACGAGTATTTTGAGCACAGAGGGCACTACTTCAATTTCAGCCGGCCATGTTCTTTTTTCCGCATCGCCATCACGATGAAAATGAGAGGATTCAACTTCGTTAATGATCATTTTTCTTACTTTTCGGGTTTCCACATAAGGCAGCTTGTGCAAGCTTTTTCCAAAAAGTGCGATAGCCATTAATGGGGTTAGCAGTTTCGGAAACGGACGGATAATAGTCACATCCAGAAGACCATCATCTACCTTTGCTTCAGGAGCGATAAAAGCATTGTTGCCATACTGATTGGCATTTGCAATTGTTACCGTAAAAAACCTCCCGGAAAATCGTTCGCCATCCAGCTCAAAATCGGCATCGAGTCCATTGTAGCCAAAGAATACCTTAAAGACATACAATATGTAACTTTTCAGTCCGCGCGAATCGCTGTTCTCAAAATGATGTGCGATCAAGGCATCGAAACCAAAACCGGCTGTGCAGAAAAAATATGCCTTACCTATTTTTCCTGCATCAATGCTTTTTTCTGTTCCATGGACCAGATAACCGGGAACTTTTCTTAACGAAACAGGAATGTTTAACATCCTTGCCAATCCGTTTCCAGACCCTCTGGGAATATGTGCCAGCGAAGCCTGTGTGTTTACCAGTGCAGTGCCGACCTCGTTGAATGTACCATCGCCACCAATAGATACCAAAATTGCATCTGCTTCTTTTTTCATGCGTTTAAGAGCCAGTCTGGTAGCATGTTCTCTTCGTTTCGTGAATTTAGCGCGAAAAGGAATGCTTTTCTTTTTTAATCTTTTCTTTAAAGCCTTCCAAAATTTCAGATTATCGCGGGGCCCCGCAATCGGATTAATGATAAAAGTGAGTTTTTGCGCCATGACTTCGAGAGAAAATAATTTTAGCTGTTTCTTCTCTGATTGATGATTCCCCTAATCACAAAATACAAAAGCAGTAGAATTACTGCAATGATCATTACCCGCAGAAAAAGATACATGATATGCTTTTTAGTGTTTCGCATTCAAAATTAAACTTTTTTGGGTGACACCAAATACTTTGACTGAAGGGAGAAAATAACAGTCACATCATCCCGGACTCATTCAAAGCTTAAACTCTGAACACCAAACATTGAACTCTGAACATTTAATGTTACTTTTGCACCTCAAATTTTTGGTAGAATTCAGAAAGTGAAAAACATGGAAATTCCAAGCAAGTACAACCCGGCCGGGGTTGAAGACAAGTGGTACAAATACTGGATGGAAAATAACTATTTCCATTCCGAGCCTGACGAACGCGAGCCATACACCATTGTTATTCCGCCGCCAAACGTAACCGGCGTTTTGCACATGGGGCACATGCTCAACAATACCATTCAGGACATCCTGGTACGACGTGCGCGTATGACCGGTAAAAACGCCTGCTGGGTGCCGGGAACCGACCACGCTTCGATTGCTACGGAGGCCAAAGTGGTGAACAAGCTTAACGCCGAAGGGATTGATAAGTACGATCTGACACGCGAGGAATTTCTGAAACATGCCTGGGAATGGACCGACAAGCATGGAGGCATCATTCTCGAACAACTGAAAAAACTGGGTGCTTCGTGCGACTGGGATCGCACCGCATTTACCATGGATGAAGCCCGCAGCGAATCGGTGATCAAGGTGTTTGTCGACCTGTTCAACAAAGGTCTTATTTATCGTGGTGTGCGCATGGTAAACTGGGATCCGGCTGCCAAAACCGCCCTTTCTGACGAAGAAGTGATCTACAAGGAAATGCAGGGAAAACTGTATTACCTCAACTATAAAATTGAAAGCGAAGATGGTTTTGTGACCATCGCCACTACGCGTCCTGAAACGATTTTGGGTGATACCGCTGTATGCGTAAATCCAGATGACGAAAGATTCACGCATTTGATTGGGAAACGTGTTCTAGTTCCATTGATTAATCGCTCCATTCCGGTAATTTCTGATGAATACGTGGATATGGAATTTGGAACAGGCTGTCTGAAAATTACTCCGGCTCACGATATCAACGATTACGAGATAGGCATGAAATACAACCTGCCGTCCATCGATATTTTTAACGACAACGGAACCCTGAGCGAAAGCGCCGAACTGTTTATTGGGGAAGACCGTTTCGAGGTTCGCAAAAAAATTGTTCCGGAACTGGAAAAAGCCGGAAACCTTACCAAAGTTGAAGATTACACCAACAAGGTAGGTTTTTCTGAACGTACCGATGTGGTGATCGAACCAAAATTGTCGGCACAATGGTTCCTAAAAATGGAAGAACTGGTGAAACCTGCTCTCGAAAATGTCATGAACGACACCATCCAATTTCACCCGCCAAAATTCAAGAATACCTATAAACACTGGATGGGTAACATCAAAGACTGGTGCATCAGCCGCCAGTTGTGGTGGGGACACCAGATCCCGGTGTACTATATAAGCCCCTCTCCAACTCTCCCCGATGGGGAGAGAGAAAAAAACTACGGTTTTGTAGTTGCTGAAAGTGAAGAAGAGGCCCGAAAACTAGTTCTTGAAAAATTCCCCTCACTTGGTGAGATCAAGGAAGGCTTTTCTTTGAAACAGGACGAAGATGCACTGGATACCTGGTTCTCGAGCTGGTTGTGGCCGATCTCGGTTTTTGATGGCATTCGCAAACCGGATAACGAAGAAGTAAATTATTACTATCCAAGTTCCGACCTGGTAACGGCACCCGATATAATTTTCTTTTGGGTAGCACGAATGATCATTGCCGGTTACGAATACCGCGACGATTTCCCGTTCAAAAACGTATATTTCACCGGGATGGTGCGCGATGCACAACGTCGTAAAATGTCGAAGAGTTTAGGGAATTCGCCCGATCCGCTCGATCTGATTAAAAAATACGGTGCCGACGGTGTGCGTGTGGGCATGTTGCTTTGCTCGCCTGCCGGTGGCGACTTGCTTTTCGATGAGAGTCTGCCACAACAGGGAGCCGGATTTGCTACCAAAATCTGGAATGCCTTCCGCCTGGTGAAAAACTGGGAAGTTTCGGCTGATATTGAACAACCGGAACACTCAAAACTGGCCATCGAGTGGTTTAGGAATAAGCTGGGAGAAGTGTTAAAAACACTCAACAACCAATTCGACAGTTTCCGCATTTCAGAAGCCTTGATGACTGTTTATACGACAGTTCGAGATGAATTTTCGGGCTGGCTGCTTGAAATGGTAAAACCGGGCTATCAGCAACCCATCGACGCGAAAACCTATGCCGAGGTTGTGGAACTCTTCGACCAGATGTTGCGACTGATGCACCCTTTTATGCCGTTTATTACCGAAGAAATCTGGCAGTTGCTCGAAGAACGACAAGAAGGGGAAAGCATCATGATCAGCCAGTTGCCAAAAGATGTAGCGTTTGAAGCTGAGTTGCTCGTACGATTCGAAGACGTAAAAGAAGCTGTTTCAGGTATCCGGAAAATCAGGAAGGAAAAGAACATTGCGTTTAAAGATACCATTGAACTCTCGGTGCAAAAAGGTGACAAAGGCTTTGATGAAACCTACAACAGCATTCTTATTAAGCTCGGAAATCTTTCGGCATTAAATCTGGTTAATGAAGAGGTACAGGGAGCGGCGTCGTTCCGGGTGAAATCGACCAACTTTTATATTCCGCTTGAAGGTTTTATCGATGCAGAGGAAGAATTGAAAAAACTGGAAGAGGAGTTAAAATACGCCAACGGCTTTTTGAATTCGGTAATGAAAAAACTGTGCAACGAACGTTTTGTTAACAACGCACCCGAAGCAGTTGTTGCCAAAGAAAAAGCCAAACAAGCCGACGCGGAAGCCAAAATAAAAGTTCTGAAAGAACGCATTGCTTCAATGAGATAGGAATTGAACATATGTTATGTATCATATTTTACACTGGCACGTCATGCTGAACTTGTTTCAACATCCACTTCGACAGATAATGAGTTATTTGAATTTAGTACCCTGAAATAAATTCAGGGTGACGTCCTGGTTCTGTTTAATTACGAATATCCAAAAAATAGAATAAGGCGAAAAGCCTGACCATAATGCGGGATTTCTTTTTACTTAACTTCTGTTAAAAGCCGGTTAAATTTTGTTACATCGCTTTTTAAATCAATCTTTTCAATAGTTTTGTACGTGTTTCGAAACTAGTGACATGCAAAAGATACTGGCCATTCTTACGCTCTTACTGATCTTCTCAGGTGCCCGGGCACAGGACGATAGTGGTTTAGTGGACCCGATCCTCATCGAGTTGAAGGCAAAACTACTGAGCTCGGCCGACAGTTCGGCCATTCCTTATGCCAATATCATTTTGCACCGCACCCACAGCGGAACCATCACCAATAACGACGGTTATTTTTCGTTGGAAATGTTGAATATCGACAGCCTGGAAGTAACTTCAGTGGGCTACAAGAAAACCATCCTGAAAATTCCATCGTATTACACGGGCTTCGAAACCCTGACTTTTTACATGGAACCTGTTTTTTACAACGTTGGCGAAGTGACCGTTGAAGGCGAGGCGCAGCAACTCGATTATTTCGAACACGGTCAGCCAACCGATATTTCCCCGGAATTACGTGGCGATGCTTTTAACGAAAAACCACCGGTTTTAGCCGCCTTTTTCAACCCTATTTCCTACTGGCAATACCACCTGAGCAAACGCGAAAAAAGAAAGCGCGAAGTACGCGAGGCCATTTCATTGCAAAAAAACTGGGAAATGCATTCGAAAAACTACAACAAGGAAATGGTAATGAAACTTACCGGCCTGACCGAAGCCTACGCTGACACTTTTATGGTTTGGTTTAATGGTCAAAATGTCCTTCCTTATACGGCCAACGAATATCAGGTTCGCGAATCGATTATTCAATACAGCAAACTTTTCAAATTAGACTACGGCATCGAATAGATTATTTGAATTTTTGAACCATAATTTCGATTCCAATTGATTTTTGCAGATTAAAATAGTCGTTGGTATTTTATTCCTGATCTTATACAATTAATCATTTGATTCATTTTTTAATGTTTTAATTACAATTTATAAGCCAAAAGGCCTTATTTATCTTAATTTTTTATAAAACCAATTTACTGGTACTAATATGTTACTTAATATTAAAAATAGATCATTTACAAAATGCTTTACAACATATTTAGAAGATTAAAGGACCTTTAAATTGTATATGTATTTGAAAACAATTAAAATTTAAAAATCATGAAAAAAGTAATGTTGGCCCTTTTGGCCGTATTGTTTATTGCCACCAGTGCATTATCCCAAAACAATGAGATCCCTTTAATTGGATCGAAAGCACCGAGCTTCAAAGCCATGTCAACCAATGGGAAAATGACATTTCCCGATGATTTTGGAGACAGTTGGAAGATTCTGTTTAGCCACCCGGCGGATTTTACTCCGGTTTGTTCATCAGAACTCCTTGAACTGGCATACCTGCAACCTGAATTTGAAAAACTGGGTGTAAAGTTTGCAATCATCTCTACAGACAATGTTGCCATGCATAAATTGTGGATAGAATACCTGGAGAATGTGGATTATAAAAATCGCGGAAAACTTCATATCGATTTTCCATTGATAGAAGATACAAAAGCTACGGCTTCGAAAAAATACGGAATGCTTCATGAGCCGACCAGCAGAAGTTACGATATACGGGGAGTATTTATAATCGACGACAAAAATATTGTACGGGCTACCAATTTTTACCCGATGCAGGTGGGAAGAAATATTAATGAAATAGTGCGGTTGGTAGAGGCCTTCAAAAAAGTGGAGAGTGATTTGGTTTACACACCTGCCAACTGGGAAAAAGGCGACGATGTAATTGTCCCTTACAATCCCACGAGTGGTAATGCACAGGAAACCGATCCGAAGGCATTGCAGGAATACTATAAAGTCGGAAACCGATTATGGTTTAAAACGGGTGACAGCAACAAAGATTAAATGTATTTTTTCATAGAAACAGCAACAGTTTAGCTCCCGCTTAAACAAGAAAAGTCCTGATGAATCAGGACTTTTTTATTGGATGGTAATCTAGTCTGTTATCCTCCTATTTCCTTTTTCAGCAAATTCACCTGGTTCTGCAATTTAGTGATCTGTTGTTCTTTATCACTCACTTCCTGCTGAATTTTGGTTGTTTCGGCTTTGGCTTGCTCAAGTTGCGTTTGCAGCTTTTCCAGTTGCGATTGTCCTGACTTAATCTGATCAGAAAGCAGTTTCGCCTGGTCGTTTAGTTTGTTAATTTCAAAATTGCGCTCTTCAATCTCCCGGTCTTTCCCCGAAAGCTGGTCTTCGAGCGATTCTACCTCAGCCTGTAATTTCAATATATTCTGATCTTTTGTTTCCAGTGCATTGCTTAGGCGTTGCTTTTCGAAGTCGAGCGTAAAACTGGTTTCCTCCAAAGAACGGTTTTTAGTGTTCAACTCAGCCATCAGTTTACTCATTTCACCTTTCAGCGAATCGATATGCTGTTCTTTCATCGCATTGCTTGTCATCAACTCGTTTTTCATGGTTTCGAAATCAGCGATCAGCGCTTCAATTCGTGCAGCCTTTTCCTGATTCTCAGCATCGAGTTTCCTTGACAATTCCTCAGCTTTTAATCGGCCGGCTTCCATTTCAAGATATTTCTTTTTTGAAACACAGGATGTAAAACCAAGCAAAATAATGCTTAAAATAAGGACCAGATATTTTTTGTTCATAATCTTCTTTTTTTGAATTTTAACAAAGATAAAGAATAATATACCGCTATTACAACGTTCTTTAAAGACGGAATGGTATTAATTTTTTATTTTTAATGAAATTTAGATCTTATGTATACAATGAAGACATTAACAATATTCACCATCACTCTTTTCTTCGCTTTCTGCGCTGTTGCGCAATCAGGCAGCAAAGTAGCACACACCATTAAAGGTAAGGTAGTAAACACCGAAAGCAATCAGCCCGTTTCTTATACCAACATTGGACTCGAGGGAACCTTTTACGGTACCGCCAGCGATGAAGAAGGGAATTTCACCTTGAAAGTTCCTGAAGAAATGGTGGGTAAAAACATATATTTCTCGGCGGTTGGTTTTCAAAACCGGCAATTCCCGGTCAAAGAACTTTTCGACCGCGAATTTAATGTGGTTAAACTCGTTGCGCAGTCTTATGATGTTGGAGATGTTGATGTGGAAGCTCAAAACATGGTGCTGATCCGTATTCTCAGAATGGCTTCCGAAAATATACGTTACAATTATGGGGCCGGACCGTTCAACCTGCATTGCGACTACTCAAAAGAAACAGTTAAGAGTGACAGCATGAAAAGTGCAACCACTGCCGCTGTGCTGATCTATGATAAAACGGGTTATTCGAAACCCGGTGCGCTCGATGCTTATAAAAACCGGTATTACAGGGTCACAAAGGAAGGAAGCACCTATTCGTTTTCGGACAATATGTTAAAAATAGACGAATTGCTTTCGTTCGACTGGGTTCGTTCCAAGGCCGGAGTGCTGAATCCAGCCCTGCTTGGCGATTACAGACTGGCATTGAAAGGACAGCCCACCATCGACGGTGAACAATACTGGGTAATCGCATTTAAACAGGTACTTCCCACACTCGAAGGTTCAGGCGACTACTATGCTTCTTCTTTCGAAGGCAACATAACAATACGTAAAGACGATTATGCTGTGCGAACGATAACGGCGAAAGCGAAAGCGCCTAAAAATAATCGGCAGGACCGATCACTGGCAGTGGCATCCGGTAATAAGAATTACCTGGAGAATGTAAGTTATGAATTCACCGTTGAATACCGCGACCTGCTGATCAAACAGATCAATCTCATAAAAGACTTTACTTACAGGGGTGACAGATATGAAGAAGGCACTCTACTGAAAGTTACGCGCGCTCATGCCAATAACCTGACAGTCCTATCCAAACGCGATTATTTTCCGGGGGAATAATCAATCAACTTCATAACAAAAAACGGAGACAACAAAATTGCCTCCGTTTTTTATCTATTGAATTGTCAGCTTAATCCTCTATTTTAAAAAGCTCCTCTTCACTAACCACCTTAACCATCATGCTGTCTTTTAAAGTACGGTTAATGGCATTGTAAGGTGCGGTCACTACTTCGTCGCCTTCTTTCAGTCCTTTAAGGATCTCAATACTCGTATTGTCCTGGATTCCGGTTTCCACTTCGACTTTCTTCACACGGTCGCCTTCCACAATAAATACAACTTCCTGTTTTTCATCGCGCTCAACCACTTCATCTTCCGTATCGCCTGCATTTTCGGTTTCCTTTTTAACTTCTTCCGTTCCGCCACCTTCCTTTTTGACACGGGTGGTTACGGCTGAAATCGGGACAGAAATGACACCTTCACGGGTTTCGGTTAAAATATCAACGGTTGCCGACATACCGGGACGGAACGGATAAAGGTTGCCCGAAACAGGATCGATAAGGTCTTTGTACGAATCTCTCAATAAAAAGACTTTTACATCGAAGTTGGTAACCTGATCAGCTGTAGTGCCTGTTGTGCTGGCCGAGTTAGCAATTTCAGTAACAATTCCTTTAAATTTACGGTTCAGGTAAGCATCCACTTCCACAAGTGCCGTGTCGCCTTTCATTACTTTAACAATGTCATTTTCATTCACTTCTACCTGTACTTCCATTCGTTCGAGGTCAGCTACGGTCATCATCTCGGTACCTACCATCATACTGGTTCCTACCACACGTTCTCCTTTTTCTACCTCAAGCGCCGAGATGGTTCCTGCAATAGGGGCATAAATCTTGGTTTTGGTCAGTTGCTCTTCAGCTTCTGAAAGCGATGCTTCGGCACTGCGCACCGAGTACTCGGCGGCCTGAACTTCGGATTCTGCCACTTTGTAAGCGGCTTCTGCCGATTCGAATTCAGCAACGGGAATAGTTCCTTTATCGTACAACTCCTTAGAGCGTTTATAGGAGAGCTCACGTTCGATCATCTGCGCTTTTGCCTGAGCCAATCTGGCTTTCGAGGAATTCAGTGCAGCTTCAGCGCGATTCACAGCCGATTCGTAAATTTCGGGTTTAATAATGCACAGTAGTTGCCCTTTTACCACCTCGTCGCCTTCTTCCACGTTCAACTGAACAATCTCACCGGCGACATCAGGACTGATCTTCACTTCGGTCTCAGGCTGAATTTTACCGTTGGCGGTTATAAATTCGGTTATGGTTTTACTTTCCACCTTTTGTGTGGCCACGTTAATGGTGAAGTCAGTGCCAAACCAACCTTTCTTTTTGCCGACCACAAGGAGGATCATAGCTACCACAACCAGTGCAATTAAATAAGGAAGTATCTTTTTTTGCTTCATGAGAAGAAGTTTTTTTATAGGTCAGGATTTTGTGTTTAAAATTACAAGAAAAATCGACACCAACAGAACTTTATGTAAGCTATGTTTCTCAACTCATTCCTTAATCAACATTCGGGCTGTAAGGCGACTGTGTTGTTCCAGATAAATATCTTTTTCTTTTACCATCCAGTCGAGCACTTCTTCGGTATAATGACGGATTGTAACAAGTGTTAATCCTGTATTGTAACGGATCTGGTAATATTCTGACAGTTCACCAAAAACTTCTTCCAGGTCTTCGTTCGATGCATCAGCGACAATGTTCAGGTCGATAGCCGACTGTTGCATCAGGGTTACTTTTATCAGTTTGCTGAGTAAAAAATTGACCACCCTGTCAATGTCGTTTACCGAAATAATTGAAAAATCTCTGGCGGAAAGTGTGATAAGTACCTGGTTTTCTTTCAGAATAAAAATAGGTGGCAGTTCAATTTTATGATCAATCTTGTGAATTACAGTTCCGGGATCCTGTGGCGAAACAAACGATTTAACCAAAAGCGGAATTCCTTTATTGTGAAGGGGCTGCATGGTTTTCGGGTGGATTACTTTGGCCCCCGAGTGCGTCATTTCCACCGCTTCCTTATAAGAGAGTTCACCAATTTTTATTGTATCCTTCATTTTCTTCGGATCGGCACTTAAAATCCCAGGAACATCTTTCCAAATCGCTACATGTTCCACCCCGAGAATACTGCCGATAATGGCGGCGGTAAAATCGGAACCTTCGCGACCAAGGGTGGTGGTCAGGTTGGTGGTCGTGGAACCAATAAATCCCTGTGTAACATAGAGGTTGTTTGCAGAAAAATCAAAATCCTTTGCAATCAACTCTTCCGTCCATTCCCAATCCACTTTTGCATCGCGAAACGTATCATCGGTTTTCAGGCTGTTGCGGATATCCATCCATTTATTGGCACGACCTGCAGCATTCAGGTAATCGCTAACGATACGGGTGGAAACCAGCTCGCCGAAACAAATAATCTGGTCGTATTCAAAATTGTAATCGTATGATGGACGACTGCGCAGTTTGTGCTCCAGTTCGGTAAAAAGTTCGTAAACGCCCTGCGGCATCCCGTTCTCGCCAAAAAGGTCTTCGATAATATCGAGATGATAGGTTTTGAATTGCGCAAAAACCTCCCATTTCTTCTCCGACTTTTCAAAATAATGTTTCACAAGCACTTCCAGCAGGTTGGTGGAATTACCCATGGCCGATATCACGACAGCCAAATTTCCATTGGTGGTATTTAAAATCTGATGTACATTTTTCACAGCCGCGGCATCTTTTACCGAAGCACCTCCAAATTTGAATACTTTCATCAATACATTCTTGTTTCCCCGGTACTGCATCCGGGCAAGGTTACAAAACACAAATCTAAATGTTTTGAAGTGAATTAAACAGCGCTGAAGTGGTATTTTCTTAGGTTAATATTAATTTAGATGGCTCCAAAAGAATTGTTATGGATATTTCAAGTACGACCAAATTAAACAACGGTGTTAAAATGCCCTGGCTGGGATTGGGCGTTTTTCAGTCGAAAGAAGGGAATGAAGTGATTAACGCCGTAAAAGTGGCTTTGAATAACGGTTATCGAAGCATCGACACGGCAGCCATTTACCAAAATGAACGGGGTGTTGGTCAGGCGATACAGGAAAGCGGCCTGCCGCGTGAAGCTGTTTTTCTGACATCCAAAGTATGGAATACGGAACAGGGTTATAAAACAACTCATGCAGCTTTTGAAGAAAGCCTGGAGAAACTGCAGACCGACTACCTGGACCTTTACCTGATTCACTGGCCCAAAGGAGCCAAATCGACAGAAACCTGGAAAGCTTTGGAAGAGCTTTATGAAAAGGGCAAAATCAAGGCCATTGGCGTCAGTAATTTCCTGGTGCATCATCTCGAAGATTTTCTGCCGCATTGCAAAGTGGTTCCTGCCGTCAACCAGGTGGAATTCCATCCCGAACTGATCCAGGCTGATTTGCTGAAGTTTTGCCGGCAGAAAAGCATACAACTCGAAGCCTGGTCGCCCATCATGAAAGGGAAAGTAAACGATATAACAATATTACAGGACCTGGCAGCTAAATACAACAAAACACCGGTTCAGGTCACTTTGCGCTGGGAAATTCAAAAAGGCGTTGTCACCATTCCAAAATCAGTTAACGATAAAAGGATTGTAGCCAATGCCGCTATTTTTGATTTTGAGCTGACACCTGAAGACATGGCTAAAATAGATCGGCTGGATAAAAACCGGCGGATTGGGGCACACCCGGATCATATTAGTTTTTAAAATCAAAACCAAATCAACAAAATCCTTCTAAAAATGAGAAAACTATTCACTCTCCTGTTAACCGCCTGCATGCTGACTGCTTTTGCTCAGATCGAGAAAAATAATCAGAGCCAGCTTTCCATCGAACAAATTATGCAGGATCCGGCGCAATGGATCGGCACTTCGCCGTCTGACATCGAATGGAACGATGCCGGAACTAAAATTTATTTCGACTGGAATCCTGACCGCGACACTCTTTCTTCGATGTATGCTTATTCGCTCGAGACCAAAAAAATTGAAAAAGTGTCGACTGAAGAAAAGCAAAAAATGTCCGCACGTTTCGCCGACTACAACAATGATCGCACACAAAAAGTATTTGCAAGAAACGGGAATATTTTTCTGTCCGACCTGAAAAAAGGAACGGAGCGACAGCTAACTGACTGGCTGGGAAGGGCTTCTTCTCCCGAGTTTGTATTGAACGATACGCGGATTGCATTTACAATGGATAACAACCTGTATACCATCGATCCTGAAACGGGTCTGATACGCCAGATCACCAACTTCGGAAATGACGACGAACGCCCCGAACCGCGAAAAAGTGAGCAGGCAAAGTGGCTCGAGCAACAGCAAAAAGACCTGTTTATGGTTTTAAATGAAAGGGAGGCCAAAAATAAAGCACGCGAGAACCGGCGAAAAGCAGAAGAGTTGGAGGTGCCACTGAAAATCAACACGGGGAAAAAACGTGTCAGTCGTATTGCGCTCAGTCCCAGTGGCAATTTTGTGATCTACTCGATGTTTGAACGGGCTGGCAATGCCAAATCTACTTCGGTAACGCATTTCGTTACCGAGTCGGGATACACCGAAGACCGCAATGCTCGAACAAAAGTGGGCAGTCCGCAAAGCAGTGTCGAGATGGGTATTTTTGATGTTAAGAACAATAAAACGGTAAAAATAAAAACTGAACAGATACCGGGGTTAAAAGATTTACCTGATTACCTGAGCGATTATCCCGACCGCCTGCCAAAAGACAGTTCAGAGATGAAAGATCGCAACGTGAATCTGGCTGGACCCTTGTGGAACGAAACCGAGGACCTGGCAGTTGTGGTAGCATTATCAACCGATAACAAAGACCGTTGGATTCTATTGCTCGACCCGGCAACGGGCGATCTGGATTTGCTGGACCGTCAACGCGATGAAGCCTGGATCGGTGGCCCCGGAATAGGTGGCTGGGGGTTTTCAGCCGGAGAAATTGGCTGGATGCCCGACGGTAAAAGTGTGTGGTTTCATTCCGAAGAATCGGGATACTCGCATTTGTATGCAGTGGATATTGAAACCAAAAAGAAAACGCAGTTGAGCAATGGGGAATTTGAGGTTTCGGATGCCTCCATCTCCTCAGACAAAAAATATTTCTATTTCACTGCTAATAAAGTACATCCCGGAGTAACACATTTTTACCGGATGCCGGTGTGGGGTGGTGAACTCACGCAAATCACCTCAATGGAAGGTGGTAATGAGGTGACCCTGTCGCCTGACGAAAAGCAACTTGCCATTCGCCACTCAACAGGAAACCGACCGTGGGAACTATACCTGCAAGCTAACAAAGCAGGAGCCGCTGCTACCCAACTTACCCATTCCACAACAGCAGATTTTAACGCCTATTCCTGGCGAATGCCCGAGTACATTACGTTCAAAGCTTCTGACGGAGCGGAAGTACATGCACGTTTATACCGGCCTGCTTCGCCTGAAAAACAAGGACCGGCGGTAATCTTTGTACATGGGGCAGGCTACCTTCAAAATGCCCACAAATGGTGGAGCAGCTATTTCCACGAATACCAGTTCCACAACATCCTGGCCGATAACGGTTATACAGTCCTCGATATCGATTACCGCGGCAGTGCCGGTTACGGCCGCGACTGGCGTACCGGAATTTACCGGCACATGGGAGGACTCGATCTTTCTGACCAGGTGGACGGTGCTAAAATGCTGGTGGATAAATACGACGTCTCACCCGAACGCATTGGTCTTTATGGGGGTTCATATGGCGGATTTATTACATTGATGGCGATGTTCAATGCACCCGAAATTTTTAACGCAGGTGCTGCGCTGCGGTCAGTGACAGACTGGGCGCACTACAACCATGGTTACACCGCCAATATTTTGAACACACCGGTGGAGGACAGCATTGCCTATGTGCAGAGTTCACCCATTTATTTTGCTGAAGGTTTGAAAGGGGCATTGTTGATGTGTCACGGCATGGTGGATGATAATGTGCAGTTCCAGGACATTGTTCGACTAACACAGCGCCTTATTGAACTTGGTAAAGAAAACTGGGAACTGGCCGTTTATCCTGTTGAATCCCATGGTTTTGTGGAGCCCAGCAGCTGGACCGATGAATACAAACGTATTTTTAAACTGTTTGAAGAGAACCTGAAGTAAGTAAATGGAAGCTGATTCAATCCTGATCACCTGCGCTAAATCTGCAGACTTGCCAGGTATACTGGCATTGTTTGCGGATACCATTAACACGGTTTGTACAAAGGATTATTCAGCAGAGCAACACGCCGCCTGGACTGCTTCGGCAAAAGACACGAAACGCTGGACAAAGAAACTGAAAACACAGTATTTTCTTGTTGCACGCTTGAGGGAAACAATCGTGGGTTTTGCTTCGCTTAAAGACAATACGCATGTCGATTTGCTGTTCGTCCATAAAGATTTTCAAGGCCGGGGTATCGCCAAATCTTTGTATAAAAAAATGCAGCAACAGGCCATAAACAAGCAGGTCCGAGTAATTACCTCAGATGTAAGTTTCACGGCGCGTTCTTTTTTCGAGAAAATGGGATTTATGTTAATTGCTAGGCAAGACAATCTGGTTCGTGGCGTGAATCTGCCCAACTTAAAAATGAAGAAAATACTAACTTAGAACTCACATAAATCAGAAAGAATGTCTACGAATTCTGTTTTCAAAAATAAAAACCTGTACATCATTTTTGGAGTAACCCTGGTCGCCGTGATGGGTGTGGCCAGCATTACACCGGCATTCCCCAATATCATCCGCTTTTTCGACATCAGTCCGCAGCAGGTGGGAGGCCTGATTGTAGCGTTTACGCTTCCCGGCATTTTCCTAACACCGTTCACCGGAATCCTGGCCGATCGCTACGGGAGAAAGATTGTGTTGGTACCATCGCTGTTTTTATTTGGGATAGCTGGTTTTGCCTGCATGTTCACCAGAGATTTTTACTGGTTGCTGGTGCTGCGTTTCTTTCAGGGAGTGGGTGCCAGTTCGCTTTCGAGCATGAACATCACTTTAGTGGGCGATCTTTTTGAAGGGAAACAACGAACGGCCGTGATGGGCTATAATGCCAGCGTGCTGAGTATCGCCACGGCATCTTATCCGGCACTGGGCGGGGTGATTGCCATTTTGGGCTGGCAGTATATTTTTGTGCTTCCTATTCTGGCAATTCCATTGGGGATCGTGGTAATGCGAGGCCTGAGAAATCCTGAACCCAGCGGTAAAATGCACCTTCGCACCTACTTTGGGCGAGTTTGGCAAACCATTAACCAGCGGACGGTTTGGGGGCTGCTCCTTGTGAACTTTATCCTATTCATTATTTTGTACGGTACCTACCTGACTTATTTCCCGCTAATGATGGAACACAGGCTGGGTGCCGATTCCTATCACATTGGGTTGATGATGTCGCTGATGTCGATAATGACAGCGATTATGAGCTCACAACTCGGACGAATCAACCGGTTGTTGGGACAAAAACGCCAGTTGATAATTGGCAGCCTTGGATATTTTACTGCCTCACTGCTCATGCTTTTTGCCAAAGATTACGTATCGCTTGCCGTTGCCGTAGTAGTTTTTGGATTTGGACACGGTATTACCATCCCATCCATTCAGAACATGATGGTCGGTTTTGCAGCCATCAACGAACGTGCTGCTTTTATGTCGCTCAACTCGATGGTACTACGTGGCGGACAAACAGCCGGTCCGCTGCTGGTCGGAACAGTCTATGCTTTCTCGGGACTGAATGCCACTTTTGCAACCGGAGCTGTAATGGCTATCCTGATGCTTGTACTCATTGCCGCTATGGTTAACGTAAAAACCGTAAGACACCGAAAATAATGTGTTTTCTCTTTTGCTGAAGTATTCGTCGATTATTTCATTTCGATTTGATTTGAAATAGCATGATAATTTGAAGGTACACAGAACTTTCAATCTGAATAATATGTATATTCACTCACTTTGTAACTGCCATCAACAAGATACTTAAAATTCTGTCAATCAGAGATTAAAACAAACAGATGTTTTAAACTGGTGATGTATTAAACCGAAGAATAACCTAAAATAACATGCAAGCAACAATGTCAACAGAAGACACTGTTTTTATCAGGCCACAATTATGAAACTCAACATCAGAAAAGCGACCCTGGATGACCTTGAATTCCTGGTCGAACTTGAAAAAGCCTGTTTCCCCCTTGTTCAGCAAACATCGCGAAAAAACATCAGGCACAGCATCCTGAGCGAGTTCCAGGATGTACTGATCGCCGAAACAAATGGCCGCGAAAAAACTCCCGTCGGATCGCTGGTTCTGTTCAAATACCGCCGCACCGTTCGAATTTACTCAATAGCCGTTTTACCCGAACAACAAAATCGCGGTTACGGCGAATTATTGTTTCGCCATGTTGTTGAACTGGCCAGCCGCAGTGGTTTTGAGAAAATATCCATCGAAGTCTATACACGTAATACGACATTGATAAACTGGTACAAAAACAGGGGATTTACAGAACGAAAACAACTGAAAGATTATTATTCTCCGGGAGAAGACGGCCTTAGAATGGAATACCTGACAGGCCTGGGAATATCTACGGGTAAAACCTCGAATGTGATCGTGATTAACCAACCGGTAAAATGGACTTTCCCCGAAGTAGATGCTACCATTGTCACCGTGAAAGAATACATCAACAACCCCATTTATCAAAACAACGCAGAGTTTAGGGTATTTAACCTGTGCAGTTCGTATAAATACCAGAGTTATGGTTACTATGTTTCGCTGCTTGCATCGGCACGCGGACAACGCGTGATCCCAAGTATTGCAACCATACGCGATTTCAGACTGCTGAACGTCGTGCACTCGGCTGCCTTTGATATTGAAGAAGAAATAAACGAAGCACTGAACAAAGAGAACAGCAATAACTTCGCACTGAAAGTATACTTCGGACAGACCTGTACCCGCGGTTTTAAAACGCTGGCGATGAAATTGTACCAGTATTTCGAAGCACCCCTTTTCAGGGTGGAATTTGTAAAATACGACAAATGGCTGATTAAAGACATACAGGTTCTAACCCTGGCCCGTCTGGCCGACGATGAACTTGATTTCATGTACGAGTCTGCACGTGAATATTTCAGCAAGAAACGATTCAGCAAACCCAAACTGACGAACTTTAAATACGATATCGCCATTCTGGTTAATCCTGATGAAGAAACGCCTCCCTCTTCTCTGGAAGCACTGCAAAAATTCAGAGATGCTGCTGAAAACAAAAATGTTTACACCGAACTTATCACCAAAAAGAATATCGATAAAATAAACGAATTCGATGCACTTTTTATCCGCGAAACCACCAACGTCAATGACTATACCTACGAATTTTCGCGAATGGCTTATGCAGAGGGACTGGTGGTAATCGACGATCCCTGGTCGATCTTGAAATGTTCGAATAAGATCTATCAGAACGAAATATTCAGAAAGCATAAAATACCCACGCCACAAACCATCATTTTCACCAAAAACCTGTTCACCAAAAAACAACTTAAAGATCTGGAATACCCGGTTGTGCTCAAGCAACCGGACAGTGCTTTTTCGCTGGGTGTTTTTAAAGTCGAAAATGAAACCGAGGCACTGGCTGCGCTTGATAAACTTTTTAAAGGATCGGACATGGTGGTGTGCCAGGAGTTTTTGTATTCTGAATTTGACTGGCGAATCGGCATCCTCGATAATAAAGCACTTTACGCCTGTAAATACTATATGTCGGTGAACCACTGGCAGATCTACAACTGGAAGGTAAAAGGCGATGAAAATTCGGGCGATTCTGACACACTGGCTATTGAAGATGTTCCCGAAACAGTAGTAAAAACAGCATTGAAAGCCGCATCGCTGATCGGAGACGGATTATACGGCGTGGATCTGAAAATGATCGGAGATAAAGTTTATGTGGTTGAGGTGAATGACAATCCAAATATTGATGCGGGAATTGAGGACCTTGTTTTAGGCGACCGCTTGTATGATGTCGTCATCGATTCATTTATCAACCGGATAGAAATAGCTAAAAATGTCCAGAAGATTGAGTTAACCAAAGAATGACTCTGATTTTGGTCTTTCGTGCATTTCTTTGTTATTTAAATTTTGCTGTAATTTTTTTGGAAGCGCTATACATACGTTTTAAAACACTACCTGCTACTGCTCTTTCATGACTATTTTTTGTAAATTCACCGTAATCTATAGCGAAATCAAATATTCAATAAAATCAAAAAACAATAACCATGAAAGAAAAAAGTATCGAATTACTGAATAAGGCGATTGCCGACGAACTGACGGCAGTTCATCAGTACATGTATTTCCATTTTCACTGCGACGACCAGGGTTACGATCTGCTGGCCAACCTGTTCAAACGGACTGCAATTGAAGAGATGATACATATAGAACGTATTGCCGAGCGAATCCTTTTCCTGAAAGGAGAAGTTGAAATGATTGTTGGCGGCGAAGTGCAAAAAATCCACAACGTAAAAGAAATGCTTGAACTGGCCACAAAAATGGAAGAATCAAGTGCAAACGACTATAACCTGTGGGCCAACGAATGCTCAGCCAATGCCGATTCAGTATCGAAGAAATTGTTCGAATCGCTTGTAGAAGATGAAGAACGCCACGGCGATAACTACGACGTTGAAATGGAAAATCTGGTGAAGTTTGGCGACAATTACCTGGCTTTACAATCGATCGAACGCAGCCGCAACGTGGCTTCCGGAAATCCCGAGGATTAAGAATGTTTGAAAAGTAATACAAAGCCGGCTCTAATTTTTTTAAGCCGGCTTTTCTTTTTATCTCCAGAAGAACATAAGCAAACCATATCCTTGTTTTCTTATTCCATAGAATTTAAAACCGATTGACCGGATTGTTGTTTATGGTAGTACCGGGATGAAAGTAAAGTGAATATTTACTTGACTGTTTGAACAAGTTAACGCGCATCTTATGGGAAATACCATGAAACAAAGAAACAGAAAACGAAAAATTCTTTTCATCGGATCAGCCATCCTGATTTTGCTGGTCGTGGTTATCTTGATCCTTACACCTGTGTTGGTGAAGAATTATATCAATAAAAATGGTGTTGAACTTACCGGAAGAACCTTACTGGTCGAAAAACTGAAGTATAATTATTTTACTTCGACGCTCACCGTGTATGATGCGAAAATGTTCGAGCAAAACAGTAGCGAAACATTTGTATCTTTCGATACATTATTGGTCAACCTGAAACCCATATCCCTGTTGAAACACGAACTTCATGTTCAACAATTCCAGGTAGTAAATTTAAATGCTCGCATTCTTCAGAACGACACAGTTTTTAACTTCAGCGATTTAATAGATTTCTTCTATACCGGAGAAAAAGTTGAGCCAGACACGACGTCAGAAGCCTATAAACTAAATCTGAATCAAATAGAAATTCAAAACGGTGAGGTAAGTTATACGGATCAGCAACTCGACCATACGATAGGTTTGCAGAAAATTAGTTTTATCATTCCTCAAATTTACTGGGGAGGTGAAAAGAGCACAGCCGATGTGACCTTCAACATTGGTGCCGGAGGCAGCATAAGCAGTTCATTCGACTTCGATTCAGGAACAGGTGCATACCAGGGAGAAGCAATTCTTCACCAACTCGATCCCGAAATAATTTTGCCCTACCTGCAAGAATACATAAACATTAAAGAGATAGATGGTACTTTCGATGCCGATATCCGCTACAGTGGAAACCGGAAATCGCTCGAAGATTTTATGATTAACGGAACTGCGGCGCTTAAGAACCTGATGCTGAAAGACGCCCAAGACAGGGATGTGCTGGGGGTTGCAGATGCTGAAGTTGAGCTAAAGTATTTTAAACCACTGCTCTACGAAGCAGAAATCGGATATGTTAGATTCAATCAACCCTATGCTTATGTGGCGCTGATCGATACGATGACCAACATTGAAAAAATGCTGATTTTTGAGTCGGCGGAAACACAGCCTTCAGAAGAAAAACAGCCATACAATATCTTCATCGATCAAATTCGAATAGAAAGGGGATTGATCGATTTCAGCGATCAACGCCTCACCGAAACTTTCAATTACGAATTGTCGGATGTTAAAGTAGATATGGACAGTCTTTCGCTAAATACCAGCTGGATTAAAATTAATTCGAGCATGAAACTCAACAAGCGTGGTAACCTTGAAGCGCAACTCGGAATAAATCCATATAATCCTTTCCAGCACATTGAATTGAACTATGTACTGTCTGATTTTCAGTTACCCGATGTGAATATCTACTCGAAACATTATACCGGCCTGCCCATTCTGTTTGGCGAAATGTATTATGTGAATAAAACTACCATTATCGACCGTCAACTGGAAAGCAGCAACGAACTTGTTATCCGAAATGTTGAAATGGGAAGAAAAACAGGTGGATTGTATGATGTCCCCATTAAACTGGCACTGTTTATACTGAAAGACATCAATGGTGATGTGGTCCTGGACATTCCCGTAAGCGGTGATCTTTCGGATCCGAAAACAAATGTGGGACAGATCGTATGGAACACCTTCAAAGGGTTCATGTTCAAGATTGTAGCTTCCCCGTTCAAAGCTTTAGGTAGCCTGTTAGGAGCCGATCCGAAAGAACTGGAAGAAATTACCTTCATTTACAGCGATACCACATTGACAGGAAAACAACGCCGAAGTCTGGATTTGCTGCTGGAACTGGAACAAAAGAAACCCGAACTGGCCATTCAGATGCAATACCTGAACGACCGAAAACTGGAAAGAGCAGATGCGGCTGCTCAAATCGTTCAAAAGGCCTATCAGAAAGCGAACAACAAGAATCCGCTTACCCAACGAAAAGATTACCTCGAGTACCTTCAAAAAGAAAGTGGGCGTGATTCACTGGTAATGCAGGATTACGAACGTTTGCTGGCACCGCCTGGACAGGTAGACAGTCTTATCGAATTACGCGAAATTAACCGGATTGAAATGGTATCAGACTACATACAGGCCCAAAACGATTCGAGCAGTATTATTATACGGGAGTACCAACCCCAAAAAGTGCTGAATATTGGGAGTAGACCGCGATTTAGCATTTCTTATAAACTGGCCGAGGACCTTTCCCAAAAAGATTCCATTCCGTAATTATTTGGAATACTGCATACTTATACTTCAGGAATGTTGAAAAATCAAAAGGATGAAAATTGCTTCTGATGCTAATAATAAGAAATATCCAAAAGGTTATTTTGTGAATTTATGGATGGGACTTGGTATTGCTATTTTCTCCGGAGTAGGTATACCCATAGCCATCATTACCGATAATTTCGCTTTTATTGGTATTGGTCCGGCCCTTGGTGTTTCGGTTGGATTGGCCATTGGACAGGGAATGGAAAACAAATTTGATAAAGAAGGGCGAATCAGGGAATTAACACCCGAAGAAAAAAGAAAAGCAAGAAGGGTCCTGATCGCAGCATTTATTATACTTGCCGTACTGTTTTTCACAGCCCTGGGTTTTTTCGTGTACCTGCATTAAACTGAAAAAGCGAAACTGACTAACCTTTTTATTCCATAAGGAATTTATTCTTCTTATATATTATTTTGCCCCAGTAAACAAAAGGTGTATCAGCTGCAGCTACAATCCACTTTAAAAAATACGTGGTAAGCAGAATTTCGAGCAAAATGCCCCATTCGTAAACTCCCCAAAAGGCAATGGCTACAAAAACGATACTGTCGATAAGTTGTGAGACCATGGTGCTCAGGTTGTTACGGAGCCATATTTGCCGGTCTTTTGGGAAATGGTTTCTCCAAAAATGATAGGCCCACACATCGTGGCGCTGCGAAAGCAGGTAAGCTGCCAGGCTGGCCACCGCAATGCGCGGCATTAAACTAAAGATTGTACTGGTAGCTTCGTGAGCCGTACTTGCAAACTCGTCGCCGGCAAAAGGCAAAAACTGCAGTGCCAGGTTCATCAGTAAGGTCATCGATATCAGGCTGAAAAAACCGATCCATACTGCCTTTTTCGCTTCCTTTTTCCCATAATTTTCAGAGAGAATATCGGTTACCAGGAAAGAAGTAGCGTAAACTATGTTTCCGAGCGTGGCTACCAATCCAAAAAGTTTAACAGTTTGAATTACCTGAATATTGGCGACAATCACCGAGATCGGGATCCACATGATCAGCCCCCATTTGCCAAATAAACGATACGCTAAAATAATCAGAAGGAAATTGACCAGCAGCATGACCAGCCACAATAATTCGTTTTGCATTTTTTTATTTTTTAAACGCAGGGTGATGCCACCTGCGAAAATTTAACATTTCAGTTTCGGGCTGCAAATGTATGAAAAAAGGCCAAAGTAAAAAGCAATGAGGCAAAAGTATATGATGTTCAGCTCTTTATTACGCCTGTGCTCTCTTCAGAATACCAAGAACACGCTCGTCGACCCGTCCAAACAGGGAAACACCTGAAGCTCCTCGTTTCATAGCGATTCGAATACCCTGTTCCAGTTCCTCATCGCTTTTAAAATCGGGAATGAACAAGCCTGCATAAATCGGAAATTTACCACACAGGAAATGAAGACCTTCTTCCACAGCGTCGCCGATCCATGGTACCGGTTCGCGGTAAAATCCATGGTAAATCATTGGTGCAACGCCGTCTAGGTTCCAGTTTGTCCAGTCCTGACGGACTATTCTGCGTGCAACTTCCGGTGTAGGGAAAACGGCGGCTGTAATTGGTTTTTTATACGAATGTGCCAGATCCGCAAGATGATTAACAATGGCATTGATCTGCGTATAACGGTATTTCCGCCATGAAGGGCTTTGATCGGGAAATTCCATTTCCAGCGGGTCTGTCCCGTATTGCTCCTTATAATTTTGGCGACAGGTATCGCAATAGCAAAAGTCGTATTCGGGCAACTCGCGTGTTTGTTCAATGCCATATTTATCCCAAAGATTCACCGGTAAAATTACATCGCAGTAACGCACGTAATCAAGGTGGAGGCCATCCACGTATTCTTTTTCAAGTAACGCACGAGCCTGCTGTGCCAGGTATTCTTTTGTCTCGGGCTTCGAAGGACACAGCCAGCGATAATAATTAACGTAAGGTGGATCGGTGGCACACGATTTACCGTTTCGGCTAATGGCATACAGTTCAGGGCGGCTTTCAAGCAATTCCTTTTCCCCCCTGTTCATCGTCCATATCCAGCGATGAGTTTCCAGTCCGGCCTTCTTCGCAATCCTGAAATGGCGTTCGCTGTCGGCTTCGAAAAACATACCGCGCACACCGGCTTCGTAAAAACTTTCGTATTTCTGTTTTAATGCATCGTCCCCCGCATCGCGGTTCGGATTCTCCCACACCCAGTTCATGATCTTTTTTGATTTCCTATTTGCTTTTGACTCGCTGGCTGAAGCTCCCATAACGGTCATACCCATACCGGCCAGCACTGATGATTTGAGAAATTCTCTCTTATTCATGTTTCATTATTTAGTTGGTTTCAGAAATTTTCCATCCTGATCGATTAAAAGGCTTAAGCCAGCCTCCGTCCGCAGTTCGGCCTGAAATGTTTGCTCACTGGCTTTCAGAGTAAGCTCAAAACGAATAGACCCATCTTCTCCTTTTTGAGGCAAATCGAGCTGCTGCAAAGTGTTTGCATATGCCTGGTGTTTTCTGTGATAACGGCGTTGTTCATAAAAAACCACCCATAAATAGCGGGACAGGCGCTCTTGTTCCTCCAGCGTTTGATCAATTTGATTTCCGTTTTCACCTTTAGAAAAAACCGCGATTCCCCATCGTTCCGGATAATGCATATTGATCACTCCCTGCGGACTCCACACCCAGTTATTTTCCGGCAAAATTTTACCCGTCGAAGGATCTTTTTTTCGAATATACTTGTCATGAAGGATTTCTGTCTGCCACTGCACCCTTGAGAAATTTATCTTCCAAACGCACCCTTCAACGGGCTCTTCAAATGCCCCGTCAGTGCTTAACGAACGAAACGGGATTTGCATTTCGACACTCCACCAGGCATCTTTATCCATATGGTCATTCAGTGTTCCCTTGCAATAAACGGCACTCTCGAATCCTTCAGCATTCCATTTGATATGTGGTTTCCCGCCGTTACGATAGGGCTTGTCCATATACAAGTCGAATAAAGTATTGCGGGCATTCACTTCGAACTCGTAATAGTTATGTGTATCTCCATCTGGATCGATAAACACCTCGAAATCATTTTCATGGTAAACAATCATATCGTGTCGGTCGTAGTAAGCCCAAATGTGAGGCTCTTCCAGTTTGGCATAGATATATAAATTTTCACTGCCCCAAAGCATTTTAAAACGTGTGCTGTATAGCGGATCAGGTTTCTCGACTCCCTCGATATCCATAAACTCATCTGACCACTTTGCAATTTCCCAGGCAGTTTCACTTGCCTGACCATCGATAGTGATTTGTTCTTCGGTAAATTGTATGTTATAAGTTTTTGGAAGTGTAAAAAGCGGATCTGAAGAACTAAAAAATTGCTGAGCCCTTGTATTTATTGCATGCCCAGTAGTAACGATCAGGAAGAGAGTATAAAACAGCAGCTTCATTTTTTTGTTTCCGGTTTCTGTTAGAAACAAAAATATTGAAAATTATCTGCTTTTATGGGGTGTCTTCTAAAAATTTAAAAAAAGTAGCAGCGCTTATTCCATGTCCAATTCGCGGCCGATATAACCGGTATAATCTTTCAGTTGTGGAACGTATTCCTCGTGAAACAGGTGTGAACTCACCATAAAATCGGCTGTCGACCGATTCGAAGCGGTGGGAATATTGTATAAAACGGTAATGCGTAAGAGAGCCTTCACATCCACATCGTGCGGCTGAGGCTGCATGGGGTCCCAGAAGAAAATAAGCAGATCCACTTTCCCTTCGCATATCATGGCACCCAGTTGCTGATCGCCGCCCAGCGGCCCTGATTTTAAACGAATGACCGTTGGTGGAACAGCTCCGTTTTCTTCACAAAGCTTCATCAAAGTTTCCTCGATAAGTTTACCCGTCGTACCGGTGCAGATCAGGTTATGCTGGGTCAGTTCTTTCCAGTTAAAAGCTGCCCACTCAATAATGTCTTTCTTTCGGTTATCGTGGGCAACAATGCCAATATTTTTCTTCTTCTTCATATTTCTGAGGGTTAAATCATTTTTTTGATCTCATCAATAAATTGTTGAGCAAGTTCTTCTGCCTGCTGCATCGACCGTGCTTCAGCATAAATGCGGATGATGGGCTCGGTATTCGATTTACGCAAATGAACCCAGGAATCCGCGAAGTCAATTTTCACACCATCGATAGTTGTAACCTTTTCGCCGGAATACAGAAGTACTATTTTATCCAATATGCTATCGACATCGATTTCCGGTGTCAGTTCAATCTTATTTTTCGAAATAAAATAATCGGGATACGTTTTTCGCAGTTCTGAGCATTTCAGTCCGCTTTTGGCGAGGTGCGACAGAAAAAGGGCAGCACCAACCAGTGCGTCACGTCCGCTATGGCTCGTCGGATAAATTATTCCACCGTTTCCTTCACCGCCAATAACGGCGCCGATCTCACGTATTTTTGCCACCACGTTAACTTCGCCAACTGCCGCAGCTTCGTATTGCTGACCATGTTTTTCCGTTACATCGCGCAAGGCCCGGCTCGAAGACAAATTTGAAACCGTGTTTCCCGGCGTTTGACTTAGCACATAATCGGCCACGGCGACCAAGGTATATTCTTCGTTAAACATACTACCGTCTTCGTTGATGATTACCAGCCGATCAACATCCGGATCCACCACAAAACCAACATCAACCTTTTCTTTGCTTATTATTTCAGCTGTTTCCACAAGATTCTCGGGAATCGGTTCAGGCGTATGCGCGAATTGTCCGGTAGGCTCGCAGTTTATCTGAACCACGTTTTTAATTCCAAGCGCTTCGAACAGTGCCGGCATTGCAATTCCGCCCACCGAATTCACGGAATCGACAGCGACCGAGAAGTTGGCTTTCCGAATAGCTTCCACATCTACCAAATCGAGGTTCAAAACATGTTCTACATGTGCGCTTGTATAATCTTTTTGAACAATAGATCCGAGTTCATCCACTTCTGCAAATAAAAAATCTTCGGCTTCAGCAATTTCAAGTATTCGGACTCCTTCAGCGGCATTCAGAAACTCTCCATTCGCATTCAGCAACTTTAGTGCATTCCATTGCCCGGGATTATGGCTGGCTGTTAAAATAATTCCACCGTCGGCTTTTTCCTCCGTTACAGCAATTTCTGTAGTAGGTGTGGTAGCCAGTCCGATATTTACCACATCGCAGCCCATCCCGCTAAGCGTTGCCACAACCAGCGAGGCTACCATCTCGCCCGAAATACGGGCATCGCGCCCAACAACCAATTTTATCTTACTTTTACCTGAATTTTCTTTTGCCCAAACTGCATAAGCCGATGTGAACTTTACTACATCCAGCGGGCTAAGCCCTTCTCCGGGTTTGCCGCCAATGGTTCCGCGTATTCCCGATATCGATTTTATCAAGGTCATATTTCGTTCTGTTTTGAAGCCAAATATACGAATCCGAAAAACAATTTTTTGTCTGCAGAATATTTAGTTTGCAAATTCTGCAAAAGAAAATAATGATGTAACAAGCGAAAGTTGACTGCGCCAATGAGAACTAAAATTACGTCCTTTCTAATCCTGCAATTCTGAGGTTTCTTCCCCTATTTCTTCCAGCTCTGAAAGGGTATCCTTCAGTTTTTTAATGTAATTACCATAGAGTTTTCTAAATCCCCAGCGCATCAGTAAAAAGACACCTCCCATTAACATAGCGAGTACAAGCAGTCCAACAACCACTGCCAGGAGCAGTTTGCGGGTTTCGATGTCGTTCACATGTATTCCCTGATCCTCGATGCTGCCGTAAACACCTTCGTAAAAACCGGTGATAAACGACAACCCGATCGCCACTATAAAAGTGACCAAAGCAAGGTAAAACAAACGTTGATAGAGCGACAACGTTTCAATGATCTTTGTTAAGGTTTCCTGTAGATTGCATACCACGTCACAACTGCGTTTTACGCGATAATACTTTATTACAAAATAAATGAAAGTGGTGAATATGAGCGTATTGGCAAATACTCCAAGAAAAACCAGCCAATCGGGAATGTTAATGCCCTGTGTCATGTTTTTTACCAATTGGGGCGAAACCAGGAAATCGTCGAAAGCGAAAAGCAGAATCAGCACAAACAAAACTGCAAATCCGATCTTAATGTTACGGTCGATCCGCTCGATAAGACTTTTGGTTCGTTTGCTCAACATTTTACGAAGCTGGCTTTCATCCAGTTCGCGGCCTGCCGACATCCTTTCCCATGTTTTTTTCAGGTCCTTCAGTTCCATAGTGTCAATCTTCAGTGTCCATCAGCTTTTTCAGCTTCTTCTTTATCCGGTTCATTTTCACCCGCACATAATTTTGGGTGATACCGGTGATCTCTGCAATTTCCTCGTACTTTTTGTTTTCGAGATAGAGTAACACGATCGATTTCTCGATACCCGTTAAATGGTTCACCGCCTTATGCAGGCTTCGGATCCGTTCTTCGGTTTCGGTATCGTACGCTTCGTCCTCAATCTGAAAATTCTCGTAAGTCAATCGATTTTGGTCGGGTCTTCTCTTACTTTTCTTGAAACTTGTAATGGCGGTATTCAGTGCAACACGATACATCCAGGTCGACACCTTCGACTCTTTCCGGAATGTTGGATACGATCGCCACAGCTGAACCACAATTTCCTGGAAAAGGTCGTTACGGTCATCCTCAGTATCGCAATAAATGTTGCACACCTTATGGATGATGCCCTGGTTCTTCTGAATTATTTGTAAGAATTCCTTTTCCAAAATCAATTGATTAGTCTTAGGTCAGTTGGATAATTACAGGTTATTTTGAAGATTTTTAATTCTCGAATAGTAAAAAAGCTCTTAGATCATTTTCAGAAATCTTACCTCTTTCTCATTCAGAAAACGGTATTTACCGCGTGGCAGATTTTTCTTGGTGAGCCCTGCAAACCATACGCGGTCGAGTTTTTTTACCCGGTAGCCAAAGTGCTCAAAAATGCGACGAACGATGCGGTTACGACCCGAATGGATTTCGATGCCAATTTCTGTTTTATCCTGATTGTCGATGAAACTGATAGCATCGGCAGCAATAAATCCGTCTTCCAGTTCGATGCCTCCGGCAATGCTTTCCATGTCATTTTTTGTTAAGGGCTTATCAAGCGTCACCTGATAGATTTTTTTCATCTGGTGACTCGGGTGAGTCAGTTTCTTTGATAGTTCGCCATCGTTGGTAAACAACAACAAACCAGTGGTATTTTTATCGAGCCTTCCGACCGGGTAGATCCGTTCGTCGCAAGCATTCTTTACAATGTCCATAACAGTTTTTTCGGCGTGCGGATCATCGGTGGTTGTCACATAGTCTTTTGGTTTATTCAGCAAAAGGTACACCTTCTTTTCGGCCTGCAATAATCGCCCGTCGAAACGAACCTCGTCGCCCGGCATCACTTTGGTACCCAGTTGAGTCACCGGTTTCCCATTAATAGTAACCACACCTGCCTCGATGTATGTGTCAGCTTCGCGGCGGGAGCAGACGCCGGCGTTGGCTATAAACCGGTTTAACCTCATTCCCTCGGATGCTGTTTTAGGAGCGTTTTTAGCTTTCACGGGGCTTTCGAATGTTTTCCCTTTGACGTACTTCCTTTTTTGCGGTCCCCTTACAGAAAAATCTTTGCGGGGGCTGTCCTTTTCAATCACTCTCGATTTACCAACCCTTTTTCCCGATCCTTTTGATGTTTGTCGTTTTGCAGGCCGGCCGTCGCTATTGTTTCCACGCGCACTGTTTCGTCCGCTGTTGTTACGTTTTTGCATTGCTTAAAATTTCTGCAAAGATCGATAAAAAATCCGATTTCAACTTTATTTCCTTCGAATCCATTAATTTAGATGACAAAATACAATTTACAGGACTATGCAATCACATGAAATAGATTACGAGATCAAAGGACACGATGTTCAACTGGTGGAAATAGAGCTCGATCCGGGCGAAACGGTCATTGCCGAAGCCGGTGCCATGCTGTATATGGAAGATGGCATCCGGTTTGAAGCGCGGATGGGTGACGGTACCAATCCGCAAGCCGGTTTTTTCGACAAGCTGTTATCTGCAGGTTCACGGCTGATCACAGGGGAATCGTTGTTTCTGACACATTTTACCAACCAGGGCTGGGGAAAGAAACGGGTTGCGTTTGCGGCTCCTTACCCCGGAACCATTATTCCGCTGAACCTGCCCAGTTTTGGCGGACGAGTGATTGTGCAGAAAGATGCTTTCTTATGCGCCGCACTGGGTACCAAAATCTCGATTACCTTCAATCGCAAACTGGGAGCAGGATTTTTTGGAGGGGAAGGCTTCATCCTGCAACAACTCGATGGCGACGGCAAAGCTTTCATCCATGCCGGCGGAACAGTGATCGAAAGGCAGTTGAACAACGAAACTTTACGGGTCGATACAGGGTGCATTGTAGGATTCGAAACATCGATCGATTACAGCATCGAACAGGCAGGCGGCTTGCGCTCGATGGTATTTGGCGGCGAAGGTATTTTCCTGGCTACCCTCAGCGGCACCGGTAAAGTATGGTTGCAAAGCATGCCTATCCGTAAACTTATTGCTGAACTGTCACCACGTGGCGGAAACACACGAAAAGAAGCCCGGGGCGGGCTGCTCGACAATTTACTGGAAGGATAATCGGTTGACAGTCTTCAGTCGCAGTATTCAGACTTATGTGGCTAACTGCGACTGAAAAGTGCATACTGTTTTATACCACACCCGGTAAACTTATTCCTTTAATTTTCCGGTACAGATCGAGTGCAAAAACATCGGTCATTCCGGCAACAAAATCGACGATCGATTGTATTTTGTGGTAGGTTGTATCTTCCTGGCTTTTATACTGACCGGGAAGCAACGAAAGGATCTTTTTGCTGTATTGATCACCCGGATTCATTATGGCGGTCACAAATTCTTCCAGCAGTGTTCCGATAATCTTATAACCGGCTATCTCAATTTCAACAACCGAGCGGTTTGCGTAAACATCGTTCACCGAAATCTCCTGCACTGTTTTCATTGCCGTTGCAGTAACCGTTGAAAGTCTGTCGATGAGGCTTCCGTTGAATTCGCCCCTCATAATGGCGTTTTCATTTTCTCCGAATATTCGAATGCTTTCGTATATCAGTTTCCCGATCACCCCGGCACGCAGGTAACTGATCTGCTCGTTCCGGTCGGTTACTTTTTGCATGGTATCTTCTATTTTTTCCAACGTTTTGTGCTCTGCCACCTTATCGTAAAAGCCGAGAAATAATTCTTTGATCTGATCATAACTCAGAATCCCGAGTTTAAAAGCATCCTCTATATCCATGATCTGGTAACAAATATCGTCGGCCGCCTCGACAAGGTAGACCAACGGATGTCGGCTGTAACTGCCATCACCCATTTGGGCAATTTGCAAAGCGGTTGCAATACGGAAATAATTTTCTTTGTCTGACTGAAAAAACCCAAATTTTTGTTTGGTCGCTTTCACCGATTCAAATGGATATTTCACAATGCTTGCCAGGGTTGAATAGGTCAGCGCATAACCGCCTTTTCGTTTCCCGCTGAACTGGTGTGTCAGGGTCCGAAATGCATTCGCATTGCCATCGAAATGTGTAAAATCTTTCCACTCGCCTTCGTTAAGTTCGGTCTGAAATTGTGCCCCGTTGCCATTCAGAAAAAAGTTTGATATAGCTGCCTCTCCTGAATGACCGAATGGCGGATTGCCCAAGTCGTGAGCCAGACAGGCTGTGGAGACAATTGTACCAATCTCCTGAATAAATGGATTATCAGGATATCGAGGAGCCAGTTCTTCAGCCAGCAGGTTCCCAAGCGACCTTCCCACACTGGCAACTTCCAGACTATGTGTCAAACGGTTATGCACAAAAATGTGTTCGGGCAGGGGAAAAACCTGTGTCTTATTTTGCATTCTTCGAAACGGCGAAGAAAAGATCAGCCGGTCGTAATCACGTTGAAATTGTGTGCGGTCTTCCTGCAAAGCTGAAGCTGAGTAATCTTCCATTCCCAGCCGCTGTGTAGAAATCAGTTTATTCCAATCCATTTCAGTTCTTTAGAACCACGAAAATAAGCGAATTCTTTCAGGAATGAAGGATAATCCACTGTAAAATACACATTCGGTTTATGTGGGGGAAAAGAGGAAGCAAATCGTTAGTCTCTCCAGAAAGTACGCGAGAAAATCACAAGTACAGCATAGATCTCAAGACGCCCGATCAGCATCAGAAAGGTCATAAAAAATTTGGCAGCAGCAGGCAAATGCAGGAAGTTACTGACAGGACCTACTGTGCCAAATCCCGGTCCAATACCGCCCATACTGGTTGCCACCGATCCAAAAGCAGTTGGAAGATCACGTGTCCATGCCATCATGATCAGCGTCCCTGCGATCAGGAACATGTAATAAACAAAAATGTAAGTCATCACCTGTCGGACAAATTCATCTTTCATTCCCTGATTGTTATAATGAATGATGCTGACACGATTAGGATGCAAAATTTCGCGGAAGGTTTGTTTTAGTCGTTTGAATGCAATGAGGTGGCGAATGACTTTTACACCACCACCCGTCGATCCGGCAGATGCCCCAATGAGCATCAACAGAACGATCAATCCAATGGCCTGCTCGGGCCACAAAAGATAATCGGCGGTTGCAAATCCCGTAGCGGTAATGATTGAAACCACCTGAAAGAAAGCATTTCGTAGCGAATGTTCGAAGTTATATTCAGGGTGCTGATAAAATAAAACCAAGGTCAACACGATACCGATGATAAAAATAATTCCAAGAAAAACACGAAACTCTTCGTTTTTCAGGGCATCTTTCACCCTACCCTTAATTAGTAAAAAATGAACGGCGAAATTGCTCCCTGACAAAAGCATGAATACCATAATGACATACTGAATGTAGGGTGAAAAACCTGCAATACTGTCGTTTTTGGTTGAGAAACCACCCGTTGCCACCGTTGCAAATGCATGACAAACACTATCGAACAATGACATCCCGCCAAGCAGCAGCAAGACAACCTCAGTTGCTGTTAAACCAAGATAAATGAGCCATAAATTACGTGCTACTTTGGTTATTCGAGTCGAGATCCGGTCAGTATCGAGACTAGAAGCTTCAGAATAAAAAAGGTAAATCCCATGTATTTTCAGAAAAGGCATGATGGCGATCACCAAAACGATAATTCCCATTCCGCCAATCCAGTGCGTTTCAGCGCGCCAAAAAAGGACGCTTTTAGGCAGTGCTTCAATATCGGCCAAAATGGAAGAACCGGTAGTGGTAAATCCGGAGAAGGATTCGAAAAAAGCGTTGGTGAATAAAGGAATGCTTTGGGAGATCAGGTAAGGGATCGTTCCAACCAGCCCCATAATGATCCATCCCAGGCTAACAATAATGAAGCTTTCGCGAATGTTGGGTTCGTGGTGTCTTTGTTTGTGCGTCAATGCGTTCAGTCCGATACCGGAAAGGGCTGTAATGCCAAAAGCCAGGAACATTCTGGATGCGATGCTTTCGCGATAATAATACGACAATGCTACGGCAAAAAGCATAAAAATACTCTCGAAAACCATCACGATCGATACAAAATGTAGAAGTAAAGCGCTATTTATCTTTGAACTGTTCATGTACTTAAACTGGATTGAATTTACCTGAGACATAATCAAATCCAAACCAGGTCTAAATAAATTCTACCGAAACTATTCTCTAAAATACAAAACCTTATTGTTTTATAAAGCGGGTGGAGGCAGGTTGGTAAATTGAATAAGAAGTTGCTGTTGTTTGAGTCCGTCAGAAGGTTTCGTACAAAGATGCATCCAAGTCGCCAATTTTGCTGAATCTTTGCATGCAAACAGGGTTAAACAGAAGGTTTGCAGCTCATCCTCGTCTATATCTATGAATTGCGCCACATGAAGAACATCCGGCATCCGGGAATCCTGTTCAAAAGTCTGCCTGAAGTTTTCCGTTGCCGGGTTAATTGCACTGAGCGTTGCCAGTGTCAGGTTAATGGATAACGCATAAAACAACGATATAAAAACTCTCTTCAAGTTAATGGTCTGTTTGAATGCTGTCAAAGGTACAAAGAATCAGTACTTCATTTCCAGCTTTTAGCCTGGACCGCTGTAGTATTGAAGATAATTTAATCCATCAGGGTTTCACAACCACAAATAAAGCTTCCATTCAGCCGTTTAAAAGCGTCTCGGTTGAATATTTCCTGACCTGTCGGGCCAGTTGTTTTGCTCGCCTACCGGTAAGTTCATCGAGACGTTTCCAAAAGGCCTGGCTATGGTTTTTGATTTCTGTATGCACCAATTCGTGCAATAAAATGTAGTCGATCAAACCATCGGGCAGTTTCATCATTTGCAGGTTCAGGCTGATATTATTTTTCGACGAGCAACTTCCCCAGTTACGGCGGTTATTGCGAATAGTAACTTTATTGAAAGAGAATCCATGCATTAATGCCAATTCTTTCAACCGAGCCGGTAAAAGTTGTTTCGCTTCAAAACGATAGATTTCTGCAATACTTTTTTCGATATAGCGTTTTGAATCATCCGATTCAAAATCGGGAACGTAAATGGTAAGATTTCTGCCGGCCTTACTTACCCTTCTTTTGTCGGAAATAGCAAAATGAATGGTGTATATTTTTGAATGGATTATCGTGCCTGTACGAACAATGGTTTTTCGTCCATCCATTTTTTCCTGCTGCTTCCTGATCCACTCTCTGTTTTTCTCTAGGAAACGCAATACTTCTTTTTTCGAAGCATAATAAGGAAAGGAAACCAGCACCGATTTATCGGGCTTTACACTTAATTTTATATTTTTAGATCGACGATTTCTCGAAAATGTCACGATCCCGATGTGTTCGTATTGAACTACTTGGTTCGGCATGTGTTAGTATTACAAATTAAAGACCAAATATATCAAACATGGCAAATAAAAAAATGGAAGTATTCGTTAACCTCACAAAAAACGATACAGTACTTGCCCTTGATGAGAAAATTCTTCCGGGCAGCCTGGTTTTCGATTCATTAAATCCTTTCCCGGGTTATTACCACGAACTGCCAACCGATGCAGATTCGATCTACCTTTACCTTATTCTCGACAAACAGTACCCGCTGGAAGAGATCCTGCGTGCAACGCAAAACATCGAAAAGCAGTACGACTGGAATTTTGATGCCGGTAAAGCGTATATCACCATCGGAACAACCAGCCTCGATGCCATTCGTTTGCGCCACCTGCCAACCATCGACCTGGTAGAAAAAATTCAGGAAGCTTACGAAAAACAAGGTGTTAAATTCTTGATGAACAAACGCTTAAAAGGGAAACTGGAAACCCGTTCCAAAATTGTAAAATTCCTTCATCTTGAAGAACTGACACCGGGTATCTTCCTCAATGCCAACGATGGAACTTTTGCTTATATCGTTATCTCGAGGTACCTCGATGCAGACGAATTTATCAAAGTTTCGATGGACGTGAAATACAACTGGGACGGTCATGAATTTGATGCAGCCAGTGGTTCGTTTTACAAGGATGGTAAACTATATGAGGTGGTTAGGATACGTTCCGATAAGATGGACGTGGAATACCTGAAGGCAATTCAAAAGCTCTATGAAGCGAAAATGAACAAATAGACGGATAAATAATTGATGAAGAGGTGGTGCATTGCATCACCTTTTTTATTGAATACCGTGGATAAACATTGGGTGCTGATAATGTTCCTTTTTTAGTACCTTTGAAAAAACAGAACAATACAAACCAACACCAGCATTTCGCAATGGGAAAAAACACCAGGTTACTGTACATACTTTTAGCCGTTTCGGGCATTTTCATACTTATGGCCATTTATTTGTTTTCAAGAAATGATGCGGAAAGTGATTATTCGCGTCAGAAATTTCTTGTGGAGACTGTCGGGCGTGGCCAGGTTATCTCTTCTGTTAAAGCATCGGGTATTGTTGAATCAGATGATGAGATCATTGTAAGAAGCCCCGAAAGAAGCATCATCAAGAAAGTCTATAAAAATGCCGGTGCACACGTTCGTAAAGGCGAACTGTTGATCGAACTGGATGAAAAAAGTGTTCAGGACGAAATTGATCGAATGAAAAATCAACTTGAGCTAAAACAAAATGCGCTCGAAAAATTACAACTGAATGCCCAAAGCACCCGTCTGAACCTCGATCGTAACGAAGAAGCAAAGCGATTGCGTATCAATTCGCTTAAAACAACACTCGAACAGCAGGAGAAAATGCTGAATGAAGGAACGATTCCGGAAACGAGGGTGGAACGTACAAAACAGGAAATTGAAATGGCCGAAACTGATCTGCAATCCCAGATTGAAAGAAATACGATACGTATTCAGCAGATGGATGCGGACGAGAGAGGTTTGATGCTTCAAATTCACAGCCAGGAAAAAAACCTAAGCGAAAAACAAAACATATTGAGTAAACTAAAGGTAAAAGCGCCGGCTGATGGTATAATCCTGGCCATAAACAGTAACGAGGGACAACGTATTGAAATCGATGCCATGATGCTGCGCATGTCGGATCTTTCTTCGTACAAAGTTGTGGGTTGGGTAAACGAACGTGAAGCCCCGCGCATTCAAACCGGGAATATTGTATCAGTGTATTTGGATGAAGAAAAGCTGGAAGGTGTGGTAGGTGAAATCACGCCAATGGTTGAAGATGAAATGGTACATTTCGATGTGCATTTGAAAGAGAAAAAACATCCGGGGCTGGAGATTAATAAAAGTGTTTCGCTGGAAGTGATCAGCCGGCAACACAACGACGTGCTTCGGATAACAAAATATCCCGAGTTTGAAAATGTAAGCCATCGGTTTATATATGTCCTCAATAACCGTGATGCTGTAAAAACCGAGGTGATTTTTGGGACGAATGGCAACGAATACTGCGAAGTCGTTTCGGGGCTAAATGAAGGTGATCGGGTGCTGATTGGTAAATACGATCCAAAAAACGGACCCGACAAATTCCGGGTGAAAAAAAGTCAGCTGGAATAAATTAACTTCAACCCCAAGCCTTCTCCAGTCAACTGCATCATTCTGTCCGACAGGCAGGTGTTCATTTTTTTCATGCCAAATTATTTCACAATTTGTGTTAACTTGGGTAAGTTATTACCTAACAATATGTATTATTACTTAAATCACAATTATGAAAAAAATAGTTGCTGAATTCTTTGGCACCTCCTGGTTAGTTATCGGAGGGTGCGGAAGTGCAGTCTTTGCTGCCGCCTATCCCGAACTTGGAATCGGATTTGCCGGTGTTGCGCTTGCATTTGGTCTAACTGTTCTTACCATGGTTTACGCGATCGGGCATATCTCCGGTTGCCATCTGAACCCAGCTGTTTCGGTAGGTTTATGGATTGGTGGCCGTTTCGATGGCAAAGATCTGGTCCCTTACATTATAGCCCAGGTACTTGGGGCTATTTTTGGCGCAGCCATACTGTATGTTATTCTGAGTGGCTCCGGCAAAGAAATCGGAACTTTTGCAGCCAACGGATTTGGCGATTACTCACCCGACGGGTATAGTATGGTTTCCGGCCTGGTAGCCGAAGTTGTTCTCACGTTCATGTTCCTGTTCATCATTTTAGGAGCCACGCATTCGAAAGCTCCCAAAGGACTGGCGGGCGTGGCGATCGGCTTATCGCTTACCTTGATTCATTTGATCAGTATTCCGATTACAAACACATCCGTTAATCCGGCGCGTAGTACGAGCCAGGCATTGTTTGTGGGGGATTGGGCACTATCGCAATTATGGTTGTTTTGGGTGGCCCCGATAGTTGGAGCCTTGCTTGCAGGAGTTGTTTATAAATATTTATCGCCAGAAGAAAAGTAAAACACACGAAAGCTATCAGACCGACCTCCAACTTTGTGCTTATTTACGGATGAATTTGTCATCGAAGGAAATTGCTCCTTTGTAGGGGATTGCAATCATCTGAAATGAACGAAAAAACAAAAACCGGAATGGATAACAGAATCAGGTAATTGATTTTAGGTTCATTTTTAATTCAATTTTGTTACCTTTTTTCGAGACTGGCACAAACCAGTTCCCTGTCGTTTCGAATAAAAACATGTTTGTTTGCAAAAGCCGGATGTGTCCAGACAACTCCGCGCGGATGTTGCTTGCGTGTAGGTTCAATTAATTTTGCGCGGCTGATTTCATTAAATCCTTCGGGTGAAAGTTCTGTGATCAAAAGTTCGCCTTGTTCATTAAACATCCATGTTTTATCTGCTTTCTGAATAAAATGGATATTGGCCCAACGTCCTCGTTTAACAGCAGTCTGGTCTTCCCAAACACGATCGCCCGTCGCCAATTCAAGACAGCGCAATTCTCCGTAACTATCAACACCATAAATATAATCATCGATAATAACTGGCGTGTTCATCACACAGTGCAGGGCATCGGTATTACGTTCGTTTTCGCCTTCTCGTTGCCAAACCTTTTCGGCAGTTGTGTAATCATCGCCCAGCCTTATGAGCAAGGAACCGCTGTAAAAAGCACTTACGAAAATGTGGTCTTTATAAAAAACCGGTGTGGCAATGCTCATTCCCGATCCGGTTTCCCAGGGAAAACGCCAAAATACTTCTCCGGTATCCGGATGTAATCCCGAAAGACTATGTTCCGTCCAGTTCACGATTACCCGAACACCGTTCTTTTCAATCAGAACAGGCGACGAATACCCTGCCCGGTCGTTAAGGTTTCTCCAAATTTCCTTTCCTGTATTTTTATCGAATGCAACAATACTTGCATTATTGCTTCCGCTTACATGAACTATTATTTTGTCGTCTACAATAAGGGGAGTAGAAGAGATTCCCCAAATGGGCATAACAATATCGTATTTGGTATTTAAATCTTTTTTCCAGACTACTTCTCCTGAATTTGCATCGAAACAGAAAAGATGCCCCATGGTACCCAAACTGTAAGCTTTGCCTTCATTTATAACAACCGAAGCACGAGGCCCGGCCGGATAACCAACTCCGATATAATCGCACTCGTATTCAAATTCCCAGATTTTTTCTCCGTTTTGTTCACCGAAACATAGAACACGTTCCAGTGGTGCTGATTTTTCGGGCCGGTCGATCACATAAACTTTACCCTTTGCAACGGTAGGTCCGGAATATCCCGGAGCAATTGGAACCGACCATTTTGGAACGATGACTTCTGCATCAAATTTTTCCACAATTCCGCTTTCCCTCCAAACTGCATCGCGTTGTTCTCCTCTCCAATCAGGCCAATCCTGCCCGCTCACTATGAAAATTGATAAAAGTAGTTGTGTTATTAGTATTGTTTTTTTCATCCATTTGCATTTACAGTTTATTCCAACTTAATGAAAGGAATAGTAATGGTTTTGTCACAGTGATCAAATATAAATCGAATAATATAAATTTTACCAAGGAGTTAAAATTTTCATTGGATATTCATGGATGAGCGTGCATCTTGGTAAGTTCCTGGCAGAAACAAAAAAAGAGCTACAAAACTAAATTCTGTAACTCTTTGTGTCTCAATCTGTGGAGAATACCGGAGTCGAACCGGTGACCTCTTGACTGCCAGTCAAACGCTCTAGCCAACTGAGCTAATCCCCCATAGCATCTGCAATGCAGAAATGCGGTGCAAATATAAAAATATTTTTTTTGAAACCTTTCAAAAAAATTCTGGTAAAGTTTTTGTAGTAAATAATTTGAAAACAATTCAAATTTTGTTCATGAACAGCGTTCATTACGGGGTCATCCCCGGTAGAGGAAATAAAAATAAAATAGCCTTGTAAATAAAGAATATTTCTTATCTTTAAACCCCAATTTTAGGGGCAAAAATTCAAATAAAACATATAAAAAAACGCTACGTATGGAACTTAAAAAATCGCCGAAAGTTGATCTTGAGAGCAAAAGGAATACGTTTTTGCTACTGGGATTGGTGCTTGCATTAGGCATCACACTTCTGGCTTTCGAATGGACTACCAAGCCCAAGAAAGTGGAAGGATTGGGAGAAATCCAAACCCAGGAAGTAGAAGAAGAGATCATCCCGATTACCCGTGAGCAGCAGGTTAAACCGCCGCCACCACCTCCTCCTCCAAAAGTTGTTGAAGTACTTAACATTGTGGACGATGATGTTGAAATCGAAGATGAGCTTGAAATAGAAGATACTGAAGCAGACGAAACCACAGTTATTGATGTAGCTCCGGTTATCGAAACTGCTGCTGAAGAAGAAGAAGATGAAGCACAGGTTTTCTTCATTGTGGAAGAAATGCCCGAGTTCCCGGGTGGTGATCTGGCACTCCGTAAATACATTGCCAATTCGATCAAGTACCCGGTAATTGCGCAGGAAAACGGTATTCAGGGTAAAGTTTATGTAACTTTTGTTGTAGGTAAAGACGGTTCAGTAACCAATGCACGTATTGCAAGGGGTGTTGACCCATCGCTTGACAAAGAAGCTTTACGCGTGGTAAACAGTCTTCCAAAATGGAAGCCCGGAAAACAACGTGGCAAGCCGGTTAACGTATCCTACACCGTACCCATTAACTTCGTATTGCAATAGCGAAAAAAACTATATTTTTGTGCTCCTGTTTCGGTATGAAGCAGGAGCTTTTTTATGGAAATAAGTTAAACAATGATTGAAACAGCGCCAGTAACAGAAAAAGTCGTGATTGTCGGATTGATCAGTCCCGGACAGGATGAAAACCAGGTTAAGGAATACCTTGACGAACTCGAATTCCTTGCGGACACTGCAGGTGCTGTTGTGCTCAAAAAATTCACACAGAAACTGGATGTCCCCAATGCTGCAACCTTTGTTGGACCCGGGAAGTTGGAAGAAATCGGGAATTATATTAAAGTTGTTGAGGCCGACACCATAATTTTCGATGACGAATTGTCGCCAACCCAGTTGCGTAACCTCGAGCGGGCAATTGAATGCAAAATTCTGGACCGTACCAATCTCATCCTCGATATTTTTGCCAAACGTGCCAAAACAGCGCACGCCAAAACACAGGTTGAACTGGCCCAGTACCAGTACCTTTTGCCTCGTCTTACGCGAATGTGGACCCACCTCGAACGCCAACGCGGGGGAATTGGGTTACGTGGTCCGGGGGAAACACAGATCGAAACCGACCGCCGTATCATCCTGGATAAAATTTCAAGGTTGAAGGCTCAACTGGTTAAAATAGATAAACAAAAAGCGACGCAACGTAAAAACCGTGGGAAACTGGTTCGTGTTGCCCTTGTTGGTTATACCAACGTAGGTAAATCAACCATTATGAACATGATGGCCAAATCAGAAGTATTTGCCGAGAACAAGTTATTTGCCACCCTTGACACTACCGTGCGAAAAGTAGTGATCGGTAACCTGCCTTTTCTGCTGGCTGATACCGTAGGGTTTATAAGGAAATTGCCGCACGGCCTGGTCGAATCGTTTAAATCGACACTCGACGAGGTTCGCGAAGCAGACATTTTGCTCCATATCGTAGATATTTCACACCAGGGTTTCGAAGAACAAATTGAAACCGTTGACAATACTTTAAAGGAAATTGAAGCGGGCGACAAACCAACGATCTATATTTTCAACAAAATCGATGCTTTTACTTATGAAAAGAAGGATGAAGACGATCTGACACCGCGAACCAAGGAGAATTTTACCCTTGATGAATGGAAAAAATCCTGGATGGCCAAAAACAATACACCGGCTCTATTTATCTCAGCTACCGAAAAACAGAACATCGACGAGTTTAAAAAGATTATATACGACGAAGTCAAGAAAATTCATTCACAACGTTTCCCTTACAACGATTACCTTTACGATATTACCTGGGAATAATTACACCTTTTTCTTACCGTTATTCAGGCAAACCGAATAGAGGTCTGTCCTTCGGTCTTTCAGATTCCGGACAGCACCAAATGTATGCAGTTCCTTGAGCAGATCAAGATCAACGTCGGCAACCAGTATCATTTCGGTATTGGCCGTAGCTTCTGCTTTTATCCCATTTGCCGGGAACGAGAAATCGCTGGGTGTAAAAACCACCGACTGTGCAAACTGAATGTCCATATTTTCTACTTTGGGTAAATTCCCTACCGATCCGGCAATTGCAACGTAACATTCGTTTTCGATGGCACGTGCCCGTGCACAATACCTGACCCTTGAATACCCGTTCTGTGTATCGGTAAGAAAAGGAACAAACAGAATATTCATGCCCTGCTCGGCCAATATCCGCGACAATTCAGGAAATTCCACGTCGTAGCAAATGAGCACTCCTACCGGTCCGCAGTCGGTTTCAATCACGTTAATGAGATCGCCCCCGGAAAGTCCCCATGTTTTAATTTCATCGGGGGTTATGTGTATCTTTTCATAAGTTTCGAACGTCCCATTCCGGCGACAGAGAAAACCCGTATTGAACAACTTGTCGTCTTTTACCAGCGGGAAACTTCCCGTTACAATGTTGATGTTGTATGAAATGGCCAGATTAACAAAACGCTCGCGAATCTCATCGGTATATTCTGCCAGTTTACGAATGGCATCGGCATAGCCCAAATGATTATAATCGGCCATCAGCGGGGCATTGAAATACTCGGGGAAAAGCACAAAATCTCCGTTATACGCGGCTACGGCATCCACAAAATATTCCACCTGCGTGAACAGCTCTTCAATATTTTTGTATAATCGCATTTGCCACTGTATTAAACCCAAACGCACTACTGATTTTACGCCACTTACTTTATCCGAAATCTTCGTGTAATAAATATTATCCCATTGCAACAAAACTGCATATTCTTTCGATTCCTTATCGCCGGGCAGATATCCTTTCAACACTTTTTTTACGTGGAAATCATTCGAAAGCTGAAAATTCAGCACCGGATCATTTATTTCCTGGTACTTTACTTTCTGAATATATTCTTTGGGAGAAAGTTCGGAGGCATATTTGTGGTAGTTCGGAATACGTCCGCCGAAAACAATGGCTTTCAGGTTCAGTTTCTCGCAGAGTTCCTTTCGCGCATCGTACAATCGCCTGCCCAAACGCAATCCTCTGTAATCAGGCCGAATGAAAACATCGATGCCGTAAAGTGTATTCCCTTTTGGGTTGTGGGTGTTGAAACTGTAACGTCCTATAATCTCTTCGTAGGTATGATCATCGCCAAACAACTCGTACTTTACAATGATAGACAAAGCAGAACCCACCACAACGCCATCGACCAACACTGCCAGTTGACCTTCCGGAAAAATCTTTACCAGTTTTCGGATATCCTTCTTTTCCCAGGCATCCTCCTTCCAGTCAGGATACGCCTCTATCGACGACCGGTAAAGCTCTTCGTAATCATCTATATTTAGTTGCCTTAACTCTACTGTTCCTATGTTATCCATAATTTGTTATTGTTTCGCGCACATCAAGATATAAAAAAAGCCCGGTTCACCGAGCTTCCATTTTTAAAATATGTTATTTACTTCACCTCTCCGTTCGCAATCAACCATTCAGCAATCTGAACGGCATTGAGAGCTGCTCCTTTTTTGATCTGGTCGCCCACACACCAGAAGGTAATGCTATTGGGATCCGTTAAATCCTGACGAATCCTTCCCACATAAACATCATCTTTCCCCGATACGAAAAGCGGCATCGGGTATTCATTTTTTGCCGGATTGTCAATCACAGTAAGTCCTTCGAAATTTTCGAAAGCCTCTCTCACCTGACCTACGCTTATCGGCGTTTCTGTTTCCACCCAGATCGCTTCGGAGTGAGCGCGGGCTACCGGAATACGCACGCAGGTTGCACTTACCTCGGCATCAGTATGCATGATTTTTTTGGTTTCCCAGTTCATCTTCATCTCTTCCTTGGTGTAGTCGTTATCCAGAAAGACATCGATGTGCGGGATAATATTCATCGCCAGCTGATGCTGGAACTTACTCACTTTGGCTTCTTTTCCCCGAGCAACATCCAGTACCTGTTCTTCCAACTCGGCAATTCCCTGTGCGCCGGCACCGCTTGCTGCCTGGTAGGTTGCTACCCGCACTCTCTTTATTTTAGAAAGCTCCTCGATTGGTTTAAGTGCCACAACCATCTGAATGGTCGAACAGTTTGGATTGGCGATTATATTCCGTGGACGATTACGCGCATCTTCCGGGTTTACCTCAGGCACTACCAGCGGCACGTCATCGTCATAACGAAATGCACTGGAATTGTCGATCATGATGGCGCCATATTTGGTAATGGTCTTAGCATATTCTTTAGAAATACCCGCACCGGCCGAGGTCAATGCAATATCGATATCCGTAAAATCGTCGCCATGTTTGAGTTCCTTAACGATGAACTGTTTACCCATAAATTCGTAGGTGCGTCCGGCGCTTCGTGCCGATCCGAAAATAACCAGTTCATCCATCGGAAAATTCCGTTCTGCCAGCACACGCAGGAACTCCTGACCCACGGCACCACTCACGCCAACAATTGCAACTTTCATCTTCAATTCAATTTATAATTTTAAGCCCCAGCCATCATAAAAAAGTGCGATAAAGTTAGTATTTTGCATACAATTGCGAATGTTATGGTACCCAATCTTCCAAAATTATTAACATTCTTATTTTTTGTTGGAACGCTCCAGTTAGGCGCCCAGGAAATCTGGCACGAATCATTTCCGGTGCCTGATAAAGGCGTTTGGGGCAGTGCCGACGGATCCACTCTGCAAACCAATTTTGAGGACATAAACTGGACGCTGGATTATTCAAACGTCGAACTCTTCGACGAAGACGATTATGCAAAAACAGTATCTACATCGGGAGGACGGTTTGAGTGCCGCGACATCAATGGAGAAGTGGTCTGGAGGTCAGATATTATCGATATTTCAATCTATAAAAACGTTCGGGTGAAGCTTAATGCAAGCGAAACAGGTAGCGGCGACAACCAGGGGAACAAGTACCTAAAAGCTTTTTATGTGCTTGACAGAAATGCGGAAATGCCATTTGAATTGAACGCCGAACATTACGGGAACTGGGGCAGCGATACAATAGTCCAGTCGAATTTAAACGGGACAACACTGCAGATTGTGGTGTACATGAACAACCATTACGCCAACGATAAAGTGATACTGGATGAAATAGCCGTGACAGGCGAAGAAAAAAATCCGGTGTTAATCGAACCGGCAGATTTGGTGATTAACGAAGTGCTTTTTAATCCGGTCCCCGATGGTGAAGATTTTCTGGAAATTTATAATGTTTCTGAAAAAGAAATTCCGCTGAACAAACTTTACCTGGCTTCGCGCGACAAGAATTATCAACTCACACAAATTTATCCGCTCACAACAGAAAAAAGAGATTTTGAACCGGGGACTTACGTGGCTCTTACAAAAGATACCAACGGTGTTTTTCCTTGGTTTACAATTGAGTGTCCGGCGTGTTTCCTGCAAATGGAACGTTTCCCTTCATTCAATAACGACGAAGATGTCGTGGTACTACTGAATAACGAACTGGAAGTGATTGATGAACTGGCTTACACCGAAAAGATGCACCTGCCTGTATTTCACGACCGCGAGGGTGTTTCGCTCGAACGTATTTCATTTACTGCTCCGACAAGCGATCCGGATAACTGGCACTCAACTTCAGCCCTCGCAGGTTACGGAACCCCGGGTTATAAAAACTCACAGGCCGGCAGCGATTTAGTAGATAAAATTTCAGTAGTGTTCGAACCCGAATCCTTCTCACCGAACAACGATGGTTACCATGATAACTATTCCATTCAAGTTCACCTCGACGAACCCGGCTACCTCGCTAATATTTCGGTTTACAATGCTGCCGGGCAATTGATTCGCCGTTTAGCCGAAAATGTTCTGCTGGGCGTGGACGATGAAATAACATGGGATGGCACCAATGGAAACGGGCAGCAACAGGCTATTGGTGTTTATGTAGTTTTGGTTGAAATTTACAATCTCAAGGGAAATGTTAAGCATTTTAAAGATGGGGTGGTTTTAACCGATGTTCTGGAATAAAACTGTAATTTTATTGTCTTCACAAGTACAAACAAAGCAGTAGATTCGACAACCAATACAGTACTATGAAACGCAACTTCTTCTATTTTGCCTGGCGCGAATTTATCCGGTCGGCCTCTAAGAACAAAAACATGGCCACCAAAGGGGTGTTGATATTCTTTGCCATCTATTTCTCATTAGTGGCCTTGTTCATGGGATTTCAAATTACCGAAAAACTTGTTGACGTGGCGAACCCGGTAAAGGCTTTTAACGCTATGCTGCTTATTTACTTTGGCTACGAACTGGTCCTGCGTATCATGATACAAAACCTGCCAACTTTTGGATTTCAGCCCTTTTTGCTGTTACCCGTTCAACGCAAACGCATTGCGCGTTATATGCTCAATAAATCGTTGCTGCACTTTTTCAATATCATGCCCTGGTTTCTCGGCTTGCCCTTTATTTTGCGCATTGCCGCCTCTACGCTCGAACCAACTGCTTTCTGGGCCTGGCTGGCAGCGCTTTTCTTTATGGTTTTTGTGAATCATTTTCTCGCTATTTACATTAAATGGCGCACCAACGAGTCGGACGTGCTTTTCTACAGTTTTTTGGGGTTGGCAGCAGGTTTAACAGCTATCGATTATTTTGGAATTGTTGATCTTACCGGCGGATTCGGTAAAATTTTCGATTACATTGTAACAAATCCTGCAGCAGCTGCTGTATTCCCGGTTCTAATTATTGCCCTGTATCTGCTCAACCAGGGATATATCAACAGTCGATTTTACCTCGACGAACTCAACAAAAAGAAAAAAGAAGGGAAAACGCACAATTTCTCATGGTTGAACAACGTGGGTGATTACGGTAAAATGCTGTCGCTTGAAGTTAAAATGATTTTGCGGAACAAACGCCCGAAAAATACCGCTATGATGTCGGTTTTATTTCTGTTTTATGGTCTGTTGATTTATCGTGACTTTGGAGAAGAGGGAACCGAATTCATCCTGGTTCTGGGCGGCATGTTTATGACCGGAATTTTCAGTATGATGTACGGACAGTTTTTTCCGGCCTGGCACGGAAAATACTATCCGTTGCTCATGGCACAGAATATGAAAATGAAACAGGTTATTCAATCCGCCTTTTTCCTAATGGCTGTAACCAACGTTGTTTTCTACCTGCTTTCACTGGGCTATATGTATATTACACCAAAAGTATTTTACATTCATTTTGTGGTGATGCTTTACAATGTCGGGGTTAACTCCTGGGTGATTTTTGCGCTGGGCCTAAACAGTAAAACGGCAATAGAACTGAACCAGCGGGCTGCTTTTAATTATCAGGGAGTAGGTGCCACCCAGTGGCTAATGACTATTCCTGTTTTATTTGGACCACTCATCGTTTACGGATTGCTTTCGCTGGCATTTGGAAAAATTGCAGCCTACATAATTTTTGGAGCCATCGGCTTGGTGGGAATTATCCTGCACCCGCGACTGATCGATTATTTTACCAAACAGTACCTGAAACGCAAACACAAAATGATTTACAATTATAAATCAAACGGATAAACAAATCAACAAACAGATAACATTTCAAGATTATGATACAGGCGATTAACTTACAAAAGGAATACAACGGAACAACAGTTTTGAACCTGCCCGAACTCACCATAAATAAAAGCGAAATTTTTGGGTTGGTAGGAAATAATGGTGCGGGTAAAACCACCTTCTTCTCGCTGGTACTTGATCTGATTCGTGCCACTCGCGGTAAAGTACTGGTAAACGAAATCCCGGTGGCCAAATCGGAAGAATGGAAAGAACTGGTTTCAGCTTACATCGATGAAAGTTTTACGATTGGCTACCTCACGCCTGACGAATATTTCGAGTTCATTGGTGAATTGCGGGGCATGAATGCCAAGGACGTTTCGAATTTCCTGGAAGGCTTCACCGATTTCTTCAAAGACGAGATCATCGGGAAGAAAAAATTTATTCGCGACCTTTCGAAAGGGAACCAGAAAAAGGTAGGCGTAGTTGGCGCTTTTATGGGCAACACCGAAGTTATTGTTCTGGATGAACCTTTTGCCAACCTCGATCCTTCATCACAATACCAGTTAAGGAATATTATCAAGGGAATTGCGACAAAAAACGGGAAAACCATTCTGATCTCAAGCCATGATCTTGACCATGTGGCGGATGTTTGTTCGCGCATCGTAATCCTTGAAAAAGGCGAAGCGGTGCGTGACGTACAGAAAACAAAATCCACACTCGCTGAATTAGAAGAATTCTTTACCGGTGTAAAAGCCGAACGTAGCTTCCACGAAGAACTTTAAGCGGGAATGAATAATACGGCTTCCTCCGCTATAAAATGTTAGGTTCCACAAGCTTTTTTCTGTAATTTTAACCGAAATATTGCAGCAATGGAAAACCAGGAACCCAATGTAAGGCAGGCTTACAGCAAGATGGCGCAACTATGCAGTCGTTCGGAACAATGTTCTGCTGATATCCGCAAAAAAATTATGGCCTACGAAATTGTGGAAGAAATTGTCGACGAGATCATTGATAAACTCATAGAAGAAAAATACCTTGATGACGAACGATACGTGCGAGCCTACGTAAAAGACAAATTCAAGATCAACAAATGGGGAAAGGTTAAAATACATTACTACCTGCGTGCTAAAGGCCTTTCCGAAGAAATAATTCAAAAAGGACTTAACACCATCGACGAAGTAAAATACAAAGACCTGCTGGTTAAAACCATGAAAGCCAAAGCCAAAACCATTAAGAAGAAAAACAAATTTGAAAAAATGGGACAGGTAATCCGTTTTACCCAAAGCCGCGGATTTGAGCCGGAACTCATTCATCGCTACATGAACCTCGCCATGGAGTGAACAAACTAAACATTTCTTAAGATTATCTTTTAGATGAAATTTTTTAAAAAAACTATTCTCCCAATTTTTCTGGCCACGGGTTGGATCAGTATTTCAGAATTTGTCCGAAACGAATTTCTGGCCAAATCATACTGGATTGACCATTACGACAAACTTGGTCTTACATTCCCGTCGGAACCCGTAAATGGTGTCGTTTGGGGAATTTGGTCATTCTTTTTTGCCGTCACCATTTTCTTTCTTTCAAAAAAATTCAACCTCCTTCAAACTACCTTGTTTTCCTGGTTTGTTGGTTTTGTTATGATGTGGGTGGTTACGGCTAACCTTTTGGTATTTCCTTTGGGAATTTTACCCCTTGCCATTCCATTGAGCATACTAGAAGCATTTGTAGCCGCATTAATCATTCACAAATTATCTGATCAGTCTTGATTCCATCTTTAATACGGGTAACGCAACCATAAAAGCATCCAATCTGTCTTTGGTTATATGAGAACAAACAGTACCCTATCGAAAAAAATCTTCATTATATTATTTCTGGGCCTCATACTTTTCTTTTCATGCAGCGATGACAGGCTGGAGCCCAAAGAACTTATTGGAAAATGGAACTGGCTGAGCAGTTCGGGTGGTATTGCGGGAACTATTTATACACCTGAAAATACAGGGGATAATATTCTGATTGAATTCACTTCCGATTCTATCTTTAAAAGATATCTCAATGATTCGCTGATCATGGAAAGCACATTCAGCATTCAAATTTCAAAATCGATTTACGATCACGATTCAACACAGATGCTGGTTTTCGAAGACGCTTACATGCTGCAGTCGTTTGAATTGCAATCGCCCGATGAACTTGTTTTATTCGATGAAGTTTATGATGGATTTATCAATCATTATAAACGCATTCATTAGTTTCGTTAAAAGCAAGTTTACTTTGAACAAAAAACCTCTAAAAATCTTTGTTACCTTTGCAGACCATCAAAAAAAATTAGGCAAGTATGATCTTAAAGGAACAGGTAAAAGACCTTGTTGAGCGCCGGGATGCGCTGAGGAGGCATCTTTGACTACGATGCAAAGTTGATTGAATTAGAAGAGGAAGAACTCAAAACACAAGACCCCGAATTCTGGAATAATCCCAAAGAAGCTGAAGCTCAGATGAAACAGATCCGCTCGATTAAAGTTTGGACCGATGGATTTAAAAAAGTGGATCAGGTCACCGAGGATTTTCTGGTACTGTATGAGTTTTTCGAAATGGAAGAAGCTACCGAGGAAGAAGTAGATAAAGCTTTTGCCGACACCCTGAATGCAGTGGAAGAGCTCGAGGCAAGAAACATGTTGCGTAACGAAGAAGACCGCCTCGGGGCAGTGCTTCGAATTAATGCCGGGGCCGGTGGAACCGAAAGCAACGACTGGGCTGACATGTTATTCAGGATGTACACCCGCTGGATCGAAAAAAATGGCTACAAAATGAAAATCGCCGACATGCAACACGGCGATGAAGTGGGAGTCAAAAGTTGCACCATCGAAATTGAAGGCGAGTATGCTTACGGTTATCTGAAAAGTGAAAACGGTGTTCACCGGCTTGTACGCCTGTCTCCGTTCAACGCACAAAATAAGCGAATGACTTCGTTCACTTCGGTTTATGTAGCACCGTTAATCGACGATTCGATTGAGATCGAAATAAACCCTGCGGATATTACCTGGGACACTTTCAGAAGCGGCGGTGCCGGCGGACAGAATGTAAACAAAGTAGAAACCGGAGTGCGTCTGCGTCATGCACCCACTGGAATCACGATCGAAAATACCGAGAGCCGATCACAACTTGGAAACAAAGAAAACGCATTGCGCTTGTTAAAATCGCAATTGTACGAAATGGAATTGCGAAAACGCCATGAAAAAACAGCCGCAATCGAGTCGCAGAAAATGAAGATCGAATGGGGATCACAGATCCGATCCTACGTGCTGCAACCCTATAAAATGGTGAAAGATCTGCGTACTGGTTTCGAAACAGGAAATGTAAATGCAGTGCTCGATGGTGAACTGGACGGATTCATTAAAGCGTACCTCATGGAGTTTGGAGGCGAATAAGCATAATTCACGGCATTATCTGCTTGCAAATTTCAGTCACTTTTAGCATCTTGTAGAAATAGTTTTTCCATCCGAAAATTCGCCTAAAATGTATAAAAACGAAAAATTCATAAACAGGGAAATAAGTTGGTTATCATTCAACGAACGGGTGTTGCAGGAAGCCGAGGATCCACAAACTCCCTTATTCGAGCGAATTCGATTTATCGGTATTTTCTCGAATAACCTCGATGAATTTTTTAGGGTTCGGGTGGCCACAGTACGCAGAATGGTCGACATCGGCAAAGACGAGGAAAACCTGTTGGGAGAAATGACTCCCAAAGAATTGCACAACAAGATTTATTCTACCGTACATCAACACCAGGAAAAAGTACAGGAGATATTCAAAAATATCGTTACTGAACTAAAGGCCAACAATATTTTTATTATCGATGAATCTGAACTAAGTGAAAGTCAGGGTGAATTTGTAAAGAAATACTTTTACGATAAAGTACTTCCCAACCTGGTACCGATTATGCTGGGTAAAAACAAATTCCCGTATTTGCGTGATCGCTCGGTTTATCTGGCCATTAAACTCTGGAAAGAGGAAGTGCCCGAAGAAAAAGCTTATTCGTTGATTCGGATCCCCGGACGTTCTGTCCCACGCTTTCTGGTTATCCCGGGAGATGAGGGGAAGCAATTCGTGATAATGCTCGATGATATCATCCGTTATTGCCTGGCCGATATTTTCTTTTATTTCGATTACGATCGTCACGATGCCTACACCATCAAAATTACGCGCGACGCCGAACTGGACCTCGACGATGATATTTCGAAGAGTTTTATCGAGAAAATGAGCACCAGCCTGAAAAAACGTAAAAAAGGAAAACCGGTGCGTTTGCTTTACGATCGTTATATGCCCGATGATTTGCTCGAATTTTTGCTAAAAAAGATGAAACTTGCAAAAGCCGATGCGGTTCCCGGGGGACGTTACCACAATCATAAAGATTTTATGAACTTCCCGGAGATCGGAAAGAAAGAACATTATTATACCAACCTCCCTCCATCGCGGCATAAAGACCTGCCACCTTTTACCAGTGTGCTGAAAATGATGCGGCAAAAAGATATTATGCTGCATTTTCCTTATCACACCTTTAATCACTTACTCGATTTTCTCCGTGAAGCAGCCATCGATCCGCAGGTAAAAGAAATTGGTTTAACAATTTATCGTGTGGCTCCGGCCTCGAAGGTGGTAAATGCCTTGTTAAATGCGGTTCGTAACGGGAAAAAGGTAACCGTTGTTATCGAATTGCAGGCTCGTTTCGACGAGGAAGCCAACATACTATGGTCGAATAAGTTACAGGAAGAAGGTGCCGATGTTATTAATGGTGTCCCCGGTATGAAAGTACACAGTAAGCTGGCCTGGGTGCAGCGAAAAGAAGATGGGAAGATGCGCAATTACGCCTACATTGGTACAGGAAATTTTCATGAAGGTACAGCAAGAGTTTATACCGATAAAGGATTGCTTACAGCAGACCCGAGACTGGCAGATGAAGTGGAAATGGTATTCAACTTTTTTAAACAAAACTACCTGCATTTCAATTACGAGCACCTGGTAGTAAGTCCCTTCTCAATGCGAAAACACTTCCTTAAAAACATCGACCATGAAATTAAACTGGCGAAAAAAGGAAAACCTGCATGGATGATCCTTAAAATGAACAGTTTGATTGACCCGGGAATGATGATGAAGATATATGAGGCTGCACAAGCCGGTGTTAAGGTAAAACTGATCGTGCGCGGGATTTTCGGCCTGCAGATCGGGATCAATGGCTACAGCGAGAACATAACTGCAATTAGCATTGTAGATAAATACCTGGAACATACCCGTCTTTTCCTGTTCGGTGCCGGTGGCGAGGAAAAGATGTACATTTCTTCAGCTGACTGGATGCCGCGAAACCTGAATCGGAGAATCGAAGTAGCCTGCCCAATCTACGACGAGTCGATCAAGACCGAACTAAAAGAGCAGCTCTTCATCCAGCTAAGCGATAATTCAAAAGCCCGCATACTCGATCCTTCACTCTCGAACGAATATGCAAAAGGTAATGAGGACAAAAAATATAGGGCACAGGAAGACTTCTATAATTACATTAAATCGATTACAAATTAGAAAAAGAACGTGACCATGAAGATCTACCACAATCCACGATGTGCAAAAAGCCGTGCCGGGCTGAAATACCTCGAAGAAAAAACGAACGATTTTGAGCTGGTAAAATACCTTGAAACCGGACTCAGCGAAAAAGAACTTGAAGACCTGATTGCCAAAACCGGCAAGAAACCGTTCGACTTCGTACGCACCCAGGAAAAGGTCTATAAAGAACAGTACAAAGGCAAAAACTTTAGCGACAAAGAATGGATAAAAGTACTGGCCGAAAATCCGAAATTGCTTCAGCGGCCAATTGTTGTAAAGGACGATAAAGCAGTACTCGGAAATCCGCCGGAGAATATCGATTCAATATTATAATTTATTTCTTCCCCAAAGCTTTTTTCAGCAGTACAGAAAATCTCACATGCTATTCAGAACAATTTGTTACTTAATTGCCTTTTAATTATGTAGATCTGTTCAAAGCAATTGGTATGAATACAGCGGTAATGACATAAATAGAAAATGTTGCGATAGTACACACTTTATTCCTGGGCATTTAAAGTTTGGATACTATTCATTGAATCTACGCTCTTGACCGCTGAAAAAGTAAAGCATGAAAAAACTCTTCCTTCTTTTAACTGTTTTGTTGATTCTTGCCTGTTCGGGAATTGATAAAAGAAGTGACACCCCTACATATATGGCCGATGAAATTGTGGTAAGTTACAATCGCGAAGCCCGTTTCACCACTTTTATAACCAAAGAAGGCGATGCAGTAACGGGCAATGTCATTCAAAAACTCGACAATGGAGGGAAAAATACCTGGGAAGTAGAAAACGGGCTGGCAGTGCGACAGGTAATGTATTATCCAAACGGGCAGATTGAACGAATACTGGAAATGAAAAATGGCACCGAGCACGGCAATTTCTTAATGTTTTATTCCGACGGAGGCAAATACGTTGAGCAACACTACGAAAATGGAAAACCGGTGGGTACCTGGTACCGCTGGAACCGCGACGGAGAAATCGTTGAAACCATTGAACATTGAAGATCCAGGGGTTTAGCCCACTTTTTGTAAAAAATCTAATTGAGATTTAACTGAGTCAATCCTTTTGAAGTTCCTACCCAGATTATGTTATTGTCCTGGTCGCAGGCAACAGCTCTGACGTAGTTATCCGGCAATCCGTCCTCGGTTGTAAAATTGTGCCACTGTGTTCCATCGAATCTTGAAAGTCCTCCCTCCGTGGCTGCCCAGACATTATCGTCTCCATCTACTGCAAAGTCAAGCACCATATTGTTTGCCAGGCCATTTCCCACATCGTGTTTTATCCAGTTTTCACTAACCAGTTGATAGGCTCCTGAAATGTGCCCAATCCAAATTTCCCCATTATTGGCGCATACCGATGCCTGAACAAACACATTCAGGTTATTGATGTTATCGGTCCACTGTACTCCGTCGAACACCGACAAACCACTAATGCAGCTGCCTGCCCAAACGTTACCGTTCTTATCAAAACAAACGGTATGAATATGTCCCATCTGTCCTGGCCCGGAAACTTCGGAATTAACATGATAAGTAGCGGTAATTTCAATTCCGTTGTACCTGATTAATCGATTATTTCCTGTTCCGATCCACAGATCTCCATTCGGATCAAAAGTCAAAGTTTTTACATTATCGCTGTACAAGCCTTCAGCAGTGGTAATTTTTGACCATTTCCCGTTATTAAATGTCGAGATTCCGAGACTTGTTCCGGCATATACAATACCGTCAGCAGAAACAGCAATCGATGTGAGGGAATTACTGAGCAATCCGTCTTCTTCTTTCATAACCGACCATGCTTCATTTTCATAAATGTAAAAACCATCCTTTGCACTGGCAACATATACGCTGTTTCCCCGAACATCAATGTCGACAATGCTTTTATTGTAGGGATCATCAATGGTCACATGTTCTTCAGGATCTTCCTCAGAATTGCAGCTTAGAAAAAGAGTAGACATAACAAACAAGAGTGGAAAAAGCAGGTTGATTTTCATGACGGCTGAAAGTATTCCAGTTAGCTGGATTTTATTATTCTAATTTAAGAATTAATGTCGATGAATATATTCATTACCAACATAAATCTTATTAAAAAAACAAAAAAACCGGCCACTGCATAGCGACCGGTAATATCCTGATAATCTATTCAAAAGATCCTACAATCCGAGTTTTTCTTTGATCAGACCGGGAATTTCTGACGGTTCTTTTGCTACCGGAACACCGGCAGCGTTGAAGGCCTTTATTTTTTCTTCGGCGGTTCCTGCACCACTTGAAATAATTGCTCCGGCATGTCCCATACGTTTTCCGGGAGGCGCTGACTGACCAGCAATAAATGCAACCACCGGCTTCGTCATTTTTTCTTTGATAAAGCGAGCTGCCTGTTCTTCGGCGTCACCACCGATTTCTCCGATCAGTACCACAGCTTCTGTTTCCGGGTCATTCTCGTACTTTTCCAGTAAATCAATGAAGTACAATCCCGAAACGGCATCACCACCAATGCCTACACAGGTTGTCTGGCCCAGTCCGTTTTCAGTCAGCATATTCACCACTTCGTAAGTTAGAGTTCCCGAACGCGAAATCAAACCCACGTTCCCTTTTTTAAAGATCATTCCGGGCAGAATCCCAATCAAACATTCGTCAACTGTGATCAAACCGGGGCAGTTCGCTCCGATCAATTTTGTATCGTTTTGTTTCAAAACCGGTGTTACTTTTATCATGTCCCGAACCGGAACACCTTCGGTGATACAAACGACCAGCTCAACACCGGCATAACTTGCTTCTAAAATAGCATCGGCGGCAAAGGGAGCCGGCACAAAAATAACGGATGCATTGGCACCTGTAGCTTTAACGGCGTCTTCAACCGTGTTGAACACAGGAATGCCTTCTACTTCCATTCCTCCTTTACCGGGAGAAATACCGCCAACCACATTGGTTCCGTAAGCTTTCATTTTACTGGCATGAAATGCACCGTCGCGCCCGGTTATTCCCTGAACAATAACTTTTGTATCTTTATTTATTAGAATACTCATTTCTTTTTTCCTTTTAACATTAAACTTTTGCCTTATTTCTGGCTTAACTCAATCGCTTTTTGAGCTGCTTCACTCATGGTCTCAACAGTTGGCAACCCGGTTTTACGGATAATTTCCAGACCTTCTTTTGCATTGGTTCCCGAAAGACGAACAACAATCGGAATATCCGTTTTAATCTGATCGAGTGCCACCACCAAACCACGGGCAACATCGTCGCAGCGGGTAATACCACCAAAAATATTGATCATAACCGCCGTAACGTTTTTATCGCTCAGGAGGATATTCATGGCTTCCACCACTTTTTCGGGATTAGACGAACCACCAATATCGAGGAAGTTGGCCGGATCGCCGCCATACAACTTGATCATATCCATGGTGGCCATGGCCAAACCTGCCCCGTTTACCATACAACCGATGTTTCCATCGAGTTTGATGTAGGAAAGCCCTTTGGCAGTTGCTTCAATTTCTTTTTTCTCGTCGTCGCTCACCTCGCGCATGGCTAAAATTTCAGCCTGACGGTATAAAGCATTATCATCGAAATTCATTTTACCATCAATGGCAATTACTTTCTTATCCGGAGTAAGTACCAGCGGATTGATCTCGGCCAGCGATGCGTCGGTGTCCACATACAACTGGTAAAGTTTAACAAGGATACTGGCTGCCTGACGCACCTGTTTTGGATCGTTAAAAAGCTGAAGCGCAATCTTGCGTGCCTGCCAGTCCATCAACCCCATTGTAGCATCGATCGGCATTTTAATGATTTTCTCGGGAGAAACCCTTGCTACTTCTTCAATCTCAACACCACCTTCGGCACTGGCCATCAAAGTCACCGACTTTGTATTCCGATCATTGATCAAGCCAACGTAAAACTCTTTCTCAATATCCACTGCATCGGCAATCATTACCTTATCAACAGTCAGACCTTTGATGTTCATTCCCAGGATTTTTTCGGCGTTTTCGACAACTTCAGCTTTCGTGTGTGCCAGTTTAACACCACCGGCTTTACCGCGACCACCTACATGAACCTGGGCTTTTACAACTCTCAGTTTGTCATCATCGCTTACTTTCTGTTTTACCTCGTCAACCGAATGGCACACAAAACCTTCCGGAACAGTAATCCCGTACTTCTGAAATAAGTTACGAGCTTGATATTCGTGAATCTTCATCTTTAAAAATTATAATTATCTAAAATCCTTGTTATAATCTGTTTTGGCGTTTGAGAAGCTGTCGTTTAGCACATTTATGATTCATTTTCAACGCTATAGACCAACTTCGAAAAACAATCGTTAAAAGTATTAAATATTTAACTCTAAGCACAATGAATTTGTTTTGATTTTTATGACCTATAACACATTTCGTTTGTAACCTTAATCACATCTTTGTAAAAGATTCGGAAATGTATATGGGTAGCATCTCAACTTTTAATTTTTAAGTAGTTTTGTAAGTCAGCGAAATTTTATCAAATGAAAGATACGATCAAACAGGTTATAGAGGCGGAGGCAAGTGCAATTAGTAAAATTCCGGTTAGCGAAGGCATGGTTGAGGCCATTGAGATTATCCATCGGCAGGTTCATCAGAAAAATGGTAAACTGGTTACCAGCGGAATGGGAAAAGCAGGCCAGATTGCGTTGAATATTGCCACGACCTTCAGTTCAACTGGAACCCCGGCAGTGTTTTTGCACCCCAGCGAATCGCAGCACGGCGACCTTGGTGTCATTCAGGAAAATGATGTTTTACTGGTGATATCGAATTCGGGAAAAACCCGTGAAATTATAGAACTGATCGACCTGGCGGAGAACCTGCGTCCCGGGATCCCACTCATCGTTATTTCGAGTAACCCGGAAGGTATCCTTGCGAAAGAATCCGATGCCTTCATTTATACCGGTAATCCGAAAGAAGTCTGCCCGCTAGGATTGTCTCCAACCACTTCGACAACCGTAATGACCGTTATTGGCGATGCACTGGTTGTTTCAATGATGCATAAGATTGGATTCACCAGCGAAGACTACGCTAAAAGGCATCATGGCGGATACCTCGGTAATAAATCGCGGATGCAGGCCCGAACAGAAAAGAAATAGAGCTGTTATATCTTCAAGTAAAAGCCACTTTTAAGGATAAACCATAAAAATATGCGTATTACAAAAGAAAATACGATTGGACTGGTCATCGATATTCAGGAACGACTTTTTAATGTGATGGATGAAAAAGAGCACCTTTTAAAGAATTGTGAGATTCTTGTTGAAGGCCTGAATGTATTGAATATACCATTACTGGTTTCGCAGCAATATACCAAAGGACTGGGCGAAACTCTACCCGAAATTCAAAAGCACATCCCCGATTTCAGCCCGATTGAAAAGCTGGATTTCAGTTGCCACGATGTGCCCGAGATCAGAGCCAAACTGCAGGAACTGAATGCTCGGAACATCGTCATCTGTGGAATCGAATCACATGTTTGTGTGCTTCAAACCGCTGTAGACATGAAAGATGCCGGATTGAACCCGATCGTGGTAATGGATTGCGTGTCGTCCCGCAGGAAAGAAAGCATTGAACTGGCTAAAACCCGTTTTCACCGCGAGGGAATTATGACGACTTCATACGAATCCATACTTTTCGAATTAACTCGAGTTGCCGGTACTGATGAATTCAAAGCGATTTCGAAACTGGTGAAATAAGAAATAAACAAGTTTTAAAAAAGTAATTTTTCCGTATAGAACCTGCAAAATAACATACTTGATTTTTGTATTTTTAATAAGATAAAAATCCAGTATGTTCGACAGCCTGCTTATATATTATTTTAGCGGAACAGGCAATGCCCTATCGGTTGCCGCTTGGATGGCCGAAGAGGCAGAGAAACGCGGGATTAGCACTCAAATTAAAACCATAACTCCTGCTCTTACCGTTGAGACCGATAAAATTCCAGAAAATACACTGGTCGGTTTTTGTTATCCGACGCATGGGTTTAGCGCCCCACCCGTGGTTCTCGATTTTTGTTTGCGTTTCCCGAAGATCAAACGTCGTTTTTTTGTGGTGAATACGCGCGCGGGTATGAAAATGGCTAAGATTTTCACACCCGGAATCAGTGGACTGGCCCAGTTGCTTCCGGCTCTGTTGCTTCGTCTGAAAGGTATGCGCCCCATGGCTTTCCAGCCCATGGACCTGCCTTCAAACTGGATCAGTGTCCATCCCGGACTTCGGCAAAAAGTAGTGGAATCCATTTTCAGGCGCTGTGAACGAAAAACCCGCTCGTTTGCGCAGAAAATTCTGGATGGCAAATCGAATTGGAAAGGCTTACATTCGCTTCCACTCGATATTGCGGTCAGCCCGATTGCTTTACTCTATTTATTCTTTGGCCGATTTTTCCTGGCTAAAAGCTTTGTTGCCGATTTTTCCTGCAATGGGTGTGGATTATGCATAAAACAATGCCCGGTTAATGCCATCGAATGGAAAGATAATAGGCCATTCTGGACACGAAAATGTGAAAGTTGTATGCACTGCATGAATCATTGTCCAAAGCGATCGATACAAACACCACATGCTTTTGTAATTCCACTCTGGTGGGTTGTTATGTTTGTTGTGCCGGTTTCCATCGCACGCTGGGTATCTCATCCCGGCGATTTTATTTCCCGACACTTCGACCTGTTTATCTGGCTCATTTTATTTGTCACGGCTTTCCCCATCATTTTCTGGTCGTACCGAATTCTTCATTTTCTGATGCGCTACCGCTGGTTCAATTACTTAGTTGCTTATACGTCGCTTACCAGGTTCCGTTTTTGGCGAAGGTATCGCGCTCCGTGAAAAGCTTTTCGCCATTCCTAAACAATCGCTGTCGCTCTTAAGATTTTTTGATATTTTTGACCATCTATGAAAAAAGTACTCCACATTTTTTTGTTTTTATTCGTCTCTCATTCAATTTCTGCACAGCATTTACCGGCACCTTCCGGATTACAAGTTGAATTGTTACGTGCTCCGAAACAAGCTGTGATCACGGATTCTGTGCCCGAATTTGGTTGGATTTTTCCGATGGAAGGCATCAAGCAGAAAGCCTGTCGGGTGCTGGTAGCTACTACGCCTGAATTACTTGGCGTAAACCGTGCTGATATGTGGGACAGCGGGAAACTGGAAACAGATAAATCGATAAACCTGTCGTACAAAGGGAAAAAACTGGAGCCCGACCAATCGTATTTCTGGAAAGTAAAGGTGTGGGGTGACGAGAATACTGAGAGTAGTTTTAGTAAAATTCAAAAATTCAATACCGGAAAATTTGAACGCGATACGACCCGTTTTAAAGGGTACAGCGATTTTGTACAATTACCAGATGGAAAGTGGGTGGCTGAAAACCGCCAGATGGCCATATTTTCACAAATGGAACCTGAATCTTGGGAGAAAACTTCAGACTCCACATGGTTTTTCGATTTTGGAAAAGCAGCTTTTGCAACCCTTGAATTTGAAGCGACATCAGCAAGTGGTAACGAAAGCATCACAATCTACCTGGGCGAACGAAACAACGGATCGGCTGTTCATAAAAATCCCGGCACTACAAACATCGGTTTTTTCAAAACAGAAATTAATCTTTTAAAAGGTAAACATCTTTACAGCGTAAAGATACCGCCACACGAAGCGCACTATCCGCACAGTCAGAAACTACCACCATTCCACCCGGAGGTAACACCCTTTCGTTATGTTGAAATTACAGGCAATTCGAATATAGAAATTGACAAAATTGTACAGCAGCCACTCTTTTACTATTTCGATGATCAGGCCTCGTACTTTGCATCTTCGAACGAGAACCTGGGTAAAGTATGGGATCTGTGCAGATACACACTGAAAGCCACGCCTTTTCTGGGTGTTTACTGCGATGGAAACCGGGAGCGGATGCCTTACGAAGCCGACGCGTACATTCAACAACTGGGACACTATTCAGTCGATCGCGAATATTCGGCAGCTGCATATACCATTGCCTTTTTGCTTTCGCATGCCAGCTGGCCCACCGAGTGGCAAATGCATACGGTGATGATGGCCCGCGAACATTACATATATACCGGAGATGCCGAACTTCTGGCACAGTTCTACGATGAACTTAAAACAAAAACGCTGCTGACATTGACCGACGAAAACGGCCTGATAAGTACCCGAACAGGAAAAGTAACTCCCGAATTCTTGCAGAGTATTCATTTTGAAGGTGGAAATTTTAGCGATATTGTCGACTGGCCGCCGGGAACTCCCGAAGGGCAACAACCCAGTGGACCACTCGGAAAAACGGTGGAAGGTGAGCGCGACGGCTACGTATTTACCGACTACAACACCGTGGTAAATGCCTTTCATTTCTACAGCCTGAAATGTATGGAAGAAATTGCAGCAGCACTGCATAAAAAACAGGACCAACAGTTTTTTAGGGAGAGAAAGGAGCAGGTGAGGAAAGCGATACTCGAAAAAATGTTTGACAAAGAACGCGGTATTTTTGTGGATGGAATTGGTACTGCACATGCCAGCCTTCACGCCAACATGTTTCCGCTGGCTTTCAACCTTGTTCCTGAAAAAGATATTTCTTCAGTGGCGGCATTCATTAAAACCCGTGGAATGGCTTGCAGTGTTTATGGTGCGCAATACCTACTGGAAGCACTTTACAACGCCGGCGAAGCTGACTATGCACTGAAAATGATGACAAAAGATGACAAACGCAGCTGGATGAATATGATTCGCGTGGGATCGACCATGACAACCGAAGCCTGGGATGAGTACTACAAACCCAACCTCACCTGGAACCACGCCTGGGGATCGGCACCCGCCAATATCATTCCACGTCGCCTCCTGGGAATACAACCCCTGGAAGCGGGCTGGAAAACCTTCGTAGTAAATCCGCAACCCAATGAACTGGAAAACATAAAAATTAAAGTACCGTGTATCCGCGGGGAAATTGAATGTGCACTTGTATCTTCCAACAACCAGTGGATTATGAATTTATCAGTTCCCGGAAACAGTGAAGCATTTGTGCTCCTGCCAAACGAAATGAATAAAATGGAAGTGAATGGATCCAAAGCTGATGTTGATTCAGTAATTTATTACCTGGGAATGGCCAGAAATCTGATCAGGCTGAAAAGTGGAGAACATCATATTTCAATAAAAAAGTAGATATTTACAGGCATCAAAAACGAATTGTATGATCGAGATCTGTTCCATCGCTTCAGGAAGTAACGGCAATTGCTATTACATTGGCAACAATACGGATGCAGTGCTGATCGATGCCGGTATTTCCACCAAACAGATTCTATTGCGCATGACAGAGCGTGGCCTCGATCCGCGAAAAATAAAGGCACTTTTTATTACCCACGAACACAGCGACCACATGCGCGGGGCAAGGGTGCTGGCCAAAAGATTGCAAATTCCGGTGTACATCACCGCTAAAACTTTTCACAATTCGTACAAAAATCTGCGCCCTTACTACCCTACTTTTTTTAAACCTGATGATGTTATTGAAGTGGGTGAATTCACTGTCCATCCGTTTCTGAAAAACCACGATGCTGCCGAGCCCTGCTCATTCAGGATTCAATATCAGGAGCAGAATATTGGCGTGTTCACCGACATTGGCGAACCATGCGAAAACGTGCAATCGCACCTCATAAAGTGTGACGGTTTGTTCCTCGAGTCGAATTATGATGAGAAAATGCTGTCGGAAGGACATTATCCCTGGCACCTGAAACGAAGAGTTGCTTCTGAACTGGGTCACCTTTCGAACGATCAGGCATTTCAACTGCTGAGCCGGTTTGCCAGCGAAAAACTGCAATGCGTTTTTCTCAGTCACCTTTCGAAAGAAAACAACACGCCCGAAAAAGCTTTGGAAACCATGCAGGAGCTATCAACAAAATATGAGATCAGGCTTGCATCGCGTTACGAAGCCAGCGAAGTTTGCCGACTTTAAAATATCCGGCATCAAAAATCCTACACGGGACAAAAATCATTTGGACTGAAATGCATAGGTCCTCCTGTTTTTATTAATTGAGCAGGTTTTTGCTCAATGCAACAAGCGTATCTTTTTTACGCGAAGTAGGTACAAGCACCGAAATATTATGCTTGCTTCCACCGTACGAAATCATTCGGATCGGGATGCCGTCAAGTGCATTGAATACCTTCGAAGCAAAGCCTTTTTCTTCCTGGATAATATCACCCACAATGCAAACGATCGACATATTATCGTCCACTTCAACCGTGCCGAATTTATTAAGTTCTTCACGTATCTGCGGCAGCGACCGGGTCTGATCGATAGTGAGCGAAACAGCTACCTCTGAAGTGGAGATCATATCAATCGGTGTACGGTATTTTTCGAATATTTCAAAAACATTCTTCAGAAAACCATAGGCCATCAACATGCGTCCCGAACGGATCTTTATCGCTGTGATGTCATCTTTGGCAGCCACGGCCTTAATCCCTTTCCCATCCGATTTGTCGGTGATCAGCGTACCACTGTCAGTCGGATTCATCGTATTTTTCAAGCGAACAGGAATATTCTGGATGCGTGCCGGCAGCACCGTTTGCGGATGCAGGATTTTAGCGCCAAAATAGGCAAGCTCGGCAGCTTCATTAAACGACAACTGTACTATTTTCTTTGTGTTTTCAACGTATCGCGGATCGTTATTGTGAAAACCATCGATATCGGTCCAGATTTGAATCTCTTCAGCATCAATTGCAGCACCGATAAGCGAAGCCGTATAATCACTTCCACCTCGCTGCAGGTTATTAATGTTTCCTTCGGCATCCAGGCAAATAAAGCCCTGTGTAATGTAATAATCGGCTCCGCCTACTTTTTCCATCGCCGGTTTTATATGATTGCGGATATACGAAAGATCAGCTGCCTTGTCCTCATCGATCTTCATAAATTCAAGTGCCGGCAGCAACTTAGTATTGAAACCGTTCTCGTTCATGAGTAATGTAAACAGGTTGGTCGAAATGATCTCACCTTGCGCCAGAATGGTATTTTCACCCACTTCTGTATAAGTTCCTGAAGTAAACGATTTTATGGTATCAAAGCATTCCCGGATCACTGCCAGGCCCTGATCTATATTTTCTTTGGAAGTAAAAAGTTCAGCAACCACCTCTTTATATTTTGACTCCAGTTTACCGATGGCAATTTGTGCACTGTCCTTATTTTTTTTGTACAGAAAATTTGAGATTTCAACCAATGCATTTGTCGTTCCCGACATGGCCGACAGTACCACTATTTTCTGCTCTCCATCGGTAATTAACTGCATTACAGCCCGCATATTTGCCGGCGATCCCACCGATGTTCCTCCAAATTTTAAAACCTTCATTTTGTTTTCTTAATAAGCCATTTAACGGTCGCAAAGATGATTATTTTTATGCGATTATAAAAAGTTTCACATACGAAACATATATTTATTCATACTAAATGAATAAAAATTAATCTTTGGTGAGTTTTTGAAGAAAAAAATCAACCAGTTCACGTCCCTGATCATCAGCAATACCTATAGCCGGCGCATAAACAACTGCCTCTACACCAATTTTTTCAGCTTTGTCTTTTAGTGCTTTGGCGTGTAAAGGATGATGTTGCAGTTCGTCGTCATTGGACGGGATTCCACCTTCACGCCGGTTATATACAAAAAATGGAACGGATCCTCTATTCATCTTCCCCAGAAAATCGAGTTCCTTACGAATTTGAGTTTGCGCCCACAGATCGATGCCTTCGTGTGATTTCAAACCAAAAGCACGTGCAATAGCGAATTTTTCTTTCGGGGTTTTATTTAATGGAAGATTCAGAATTTGTGGCCACTGCAGGATATCGTAGGTTGCCTGAGCAGCAAAAGCGCCGGCACAACAAATTCGGGTTGATTCGCGTAGAACCGGATCTTCGCTTTCAGGCTCTGCCATATCATCTGAAAAAGCAAGCCAAAGCGATGTCCCGGCACCGGCAGAACCGCCCGAGCAGGCTATTTTTGTTTTGTCGATATTGTATTTTGCCGCATTGTACCGGATGAATTGCAGACACCGTTTTGAGTCCTTCATACTGGATAAAATACCGTATGGCGGTTCATTCATAAAACGATAGTTGATACTGGCAACAGAAACTCCTGCTTCGAGAAAACGAATCCAGTCTTCCGAATCGTAATAACGCGATTTGTCGCCACCAACAAAACCACCTCCATGAATGTATATGACCAATGGTGTTGGTTGATCTGATTCAGCCAGCCAGATGTCAAAAGTATTTCGTTCGTTTGGTCCGTATTTTTCGTTGCTGAATGTGGCGGGGACACCCGCTGCATTGATTGCTTCCGGTTGTTTTTCTTCCATCCTTTTTCACCAGTTATCCGGCAAAAATAGAAATATTGGCAGTATCCCAAAAACTGCAGCTTGAATTTCGGATTGGAATTTCATGAATCAAAAACTGCCAAAAATAGCGTGCTTTTCAGAATTAAAATAAATAGTGGAATAAATGTTAAAGTTTTCTTTGTTCGTGTTCAGTTTTCGATCCATGTAAAGGACAGGTTGTCCGGGTTTTAATTTTAACAACTGCCTGATCTGCACGGTAGGTTTTACCGCCTTAAGCTTTTGCTCTCCACCCAGAATTTCAATTTGATAATGTTTTCGTAAAATTTCGAATAATGATTTGTTTTCAAACGAACGCTGTGTTATGCGGGGCAAATAAATATTTGGCAGGTGATTCACGTCATAAAAAACCGGTTCATCTTCCACATAACGAAGACGTTCCATGTAAATACAACCGGCTTCTTCCTCCAGTTCAGACAATTCAAACGGAAAATCAGCAGGCCAGGAAGTTGCCACCGGTTTTTGTAAAATATCGGTTTTGAGGTAGCGCACACCAATAGCCGAAGCAGTTCCTGCAATGGACAAAATACCTATATTTTGTGGCGGTTTGCGCACAATGCTCCCTTTCCCCTGTTTTTTAAGAATCAAGCCATCTTTCACCAGCGTATCCAATGCATGACGAACCGTTGGGCGGGTCATACCATAGACCGCACTCAACTCATTCTCCGAAGGCAAAAGATCACCTTCCCGGTAAACACCTTTTTCGATGTGTTTACGTAACAACTCATACAATTTTCGGTATTGCGGAATGTCGTTCATTATCACCTCAAAGTTAAACTATTTTTAAAACATACAAAACAACTTGTATATACAAGTTATAAAATATATTTTTACCCGCACAGAAAATAATAGTTTTTAAACTATTGATTTTAAATTAATTAAAAATTTCCTAAATTTATATTTGTAATTACAAGTAAAATAAAATTAAATCTATGGCAACACCTGTAATGATGCCGCGCCAGGGACAATCAGTTGAATCGTGCATCCTTGGACAATGGTTTAAAGAAGTAGGAGAAGAAGTCAATGAAGGCGACGTGCTATTCTCCTACGAAACAGACAAAGCCTCTTTTGAAGAAGAGGCAAAAGAGGCCGGTATTTTACTCGCTATTTTTTTTGAAGAGGGTGATGAGATACCGGTTTTAACCAACGTCGCGGTTATCGGTAAAAAAGGCGAATCGGTGGAAGAATTTAAACCGGGCGCAATTCCTCTAAAGGAAGAAACACCGGAAGAAGAGAATGTGGAAGACCCGCCAAAAGTTTACGAATTCGAAGTGGAAGAAAACGATTCCGACGCACGAATTCGTATCTCGCCACTGGCCCGAAACATGGCAGAAAAACTGGGGATCGACTTTCAATCGATAAAGGGATCGGGGCCGCACGGAAGAATTATTGCACGCGATGTGGAAGCAGTCTCAAAAGCAGAAACGCCCAAAACTGTTGCTACTTCAGCTCCTGTAGACAAAGCGGCTTCGGCCGTCGTATTGGAAGCGGGCGAGGATTTCGAGGTCAAATCGATACCCAACATTCGTAAACTGATTGCGACAGCCATGCATCAGTCCTTGCAAAATTCGGCACAGTTGACCCACCACATGAGCGCCGATGCCCGCCAGCTTATGAAGTTGCGCAAGAAATTTAAAAAACAGTTCGAAGCCGGCGAGATTAAACAAAACATCACGATCAACGATCTGGTTTGTTTTGCCGTGATCCGTGCCCTCGAAAAATTTCCACAGGCCAATACGCATTACCTTGGCGATAAAATGAAATGGTTTAAAAAAGTGCACCTCGGACTGGCAGTGGATACCGACCGCGGATTAATGGTTCCTGCACTAAAAAATGCTGACGAACTTTCAATTTCAGGGCTTTCAACCCGATTAAAGGAACTGTCTACTGCAGCACGAAACGGGAATGTCAATCCGGATCTGTTGAATCCGGCTGAAGCAACATTCACGGTTTCGAACCTGGGAAATTATGGTGTGGAAATGTTCACCCCGGTGATCAACCTGCCGCAAACTGCTATCCTGGGAGTTTGTACCATTGTTCCCCGCCCTAAAGAACTGGAAGACGGTGTGTACGGTTTTGTTCCGATGATGGGGCTATCGCTGACCTACGATCACCAGGCGCTCGATGGTGGAGAAGCTACGCTGTTTTTAGCAGAAATTAAAAATCAAATTGAGAATCTGGAAGTTTAAAGTTGAATGTTCAAAGTTTAAAGTAGCGACATGGCAACATTTAATAGTTTTGAAGAAATTATTGCCTGGCAAAAAGCCAGAGAACTTTGTAAGTTGATTCATACCGATACTTTAAATGAACAATTTTCAAAAGACTTTAAACTAGTCAACCAAATCAAAAGCTCTTCCGGTTCATCAATGGACAATATCGCTGAAGGATTTGAAAGAGGTGGAAGTAAGGAATTCATACAATTTCTATATATCTCAAAAGGATCTGCAGGCGAAGTTCGCTCTCAACTGTATAGAGCTCTTGGTAATAAATACATATCGGAAGAAGAATTTAAAAAGGCATTTGATCTGGCTCTGGAAGTCGGGAAATTAGATGCCGGTCTCATCAATCACCTTAAATCAAGTGAAATAAAAGGTGACAAATATAAATAACGAGCGCTACAACAGCGCACAACTTGAAACATTAGACTTTAAACTTTAAACTCATAAGAAGATGCCAAAAGTACAATATATAAATCCGGAAGAAGTTCGCAAACCGGGCCAGATCGAATTCAAGCCGATCCCGGTTAACCAGTATAATAAAACCGTGAAGGAAGAAAAAGAGAATTTCTCCAATGACGAACTGATAAAAATATACCACGATATGGTGGTGATCCGTGAGTTCGAAACCATGCTGAACCTGATAAAAACGCGGGGCGAATACAACGATATTCCGTACAACCATCCCGGCCCTGCACACCTTTCCATCGGACAGGAAGCAGCTGCCGTCGGTATGGCTTACACGCTCGACGTTGACGACTTTATCTTTGGTTCGCACCGCAGCCATGGCGAAATTCTTGCCAAAGGACTTTCAGCCATATCAAAACTGAGCGATGAAGAATTGCAAAAGATCATGGACTCGCATTTCGAAGGTATAACCGCAGCCCCGGTAAAAGAAGGACATACCGGCACAACCAAAGAGCTGGCTATTAAGTTCCTGATTTACGGAACGCTGGCCGAGATTTTTGCCCGCGAAACCGGTTTCAACAAAGGTCTGGGTGGCTCGATGCACGCATTCTTTACACCTTTTGGCGTTTATCCGAATAACGCTATTGTTGGTGGTTCGGGAGACATCTCGGTGGGTGCGGCACTTTACAAGAAAGTTAACCGTAAACCCGGAATTGTGGTGGCCAACATTGGTGATGCATCAATGGCTTGCGGCCCGGTTTGGGAAGGACTGGCTTTTGCATCGATGGATCAGTTCACCCAACTTTGGGAAGACGATATGAAAGGAGGATTGCCACTGATCGTAAACATTATGAATAACCAGTACGGAATGGGCGGCCAGACCAGCGGCGAAACCATGGGTTACGATGTAGCAGCACGTATTGGTGCCGGTGTTAACCGCGACCAGATGCATGCTGAACGCGTGGACGGTTATAATCCCCTTGCAGTAATTGATGCCTACAAACGCAAACGTAAAATCCTGGAAGAAAAACGGGGTCCGGTGCTGCTCGACGTATTGACTTACCGCTACAGCGGGCACTCGCCTTCCGATGCTTCATCGTATCGAACAAAAGAAGAAGTGGAAGCCTGGGAAGCACAGGATTCGATTATTTGGTTTGGTAACGAACTGGTAAAAGCCGGCGTTGCTACCGAAAAACAACTGGAAAAAATAAAAGCTGAAACCACAGAATTGATCACGAATGCGCTAAAGCTTGCCATCGACGATGAAGTGTCACCGCACATGGACATGAAGAAGTACCCGAATCTGATCGGTGATATGATGTTCAGCAACGAATCGGTGGATAAAATGGAAGACCGCCCGGTGGAAGTGAATCACCCGATGGAAGAAAATCCGCGTGTTCAGCAGCTGGCAAAAAAAGAGCGCTTTATGTTCGATGAGAATGGCAAGCCACATTCAAAAATAAAAACATACGGTTTGCGCGATGGTATTTTCGAAGCCATTGCCGATCGCTTCTACAAAGACCCGACCCTGATTGCTTATGGCGAAGAGAACCGCGACTGGGGAGGTGCTTTTGCTGTTTACCGCGGACTGACTGAGGCATTGCCTTATCATCGACTTTTCAACTCACCGATTTCGGAAGCAGCTATTGTAGGAACCGCCATTGGTTACGCCATGTGTGGCGGCCGTGTAATTCCTGAAATTATGTACTGCGACTTCCTGGGCCGTGCCGGCGATGAAGTATTCAACCAACTTCCGAAGTGGCAGGCCATGAGTGGAAATGTACTGAAAATGCCGGTAGTAATCCGTGTTTCGGTTGGCTCGAAATACGGAGCACAGCACTCTCAGGACTGGACAGCGTTAGCTGCACATATTCCGGGCTTGAAAGTAGTTTTCCCGGTTACGCCATACGATGCGAAAGGGTTGATGAACGCTGCCTTACAGGGAACTGATCCGGTGATTTTCTTTGAAAGTCAGCGTATTTACGATATTGGCGAAATGTTTCATAAAGACGGAGTGCCTGAAGGTTACTATGAAATTCCATTAGGTGAACCGGATATTAAAAAGGATGGTAGTGACATAACAATTCTTACCATTGGAGCCACTTTATACCGTGCACTGGATGCAGCTAATACACTTGAAGAAAAATATAATATTTCGGCCGAAGTAATCGACGCACGCTCGCTGGTACCGTTTAATTATGAAACGGTGATTGAGTCCATCAAAAAAACAGGCCGGATTATTATCTCGGGTGATGCTTCGGCTCGCGGATCTTTCCTCCGCGACCTGGCATCGAACATTGCCGAACTGGCCTTTGATTATTTGGATGCACCGCCGGTCGTTGTGGGTTCGCGTAACTGGATCACGCCGGCACACGAGTTGGAAGATTATTTCTTCCCGCAGCCCGAATGGATTATCGACGCTATTCACGAACGAATTGTACCGCTCGAAGGCCATATATGCGAAAACGATTTTACCGAGGCAGAGCAACTGGACAGGAACGCCAGAGGTATATAGGGTGATGTGATTTTCATTCGTATTGGGAAGTTAAAAACTTCCGATCCCAGAAAGAAATCCGGTTTCGAAAGAGGCCGGATTTTTTTGTGCATGTAACTTTTAATACATTTTCAGCGGCTGACCGATCTGGAGTACGGAATTCTCAGTGATATTATTCAGCCTGCAAATCTCTTTAATCGGTGTTTTATAGCGTCGTGAGATTACCCACAGCGAATCGCCTGAGCGAACTTTGTAATACTCCGGAACAGCCAGGTTATTGGCGTAACCTTTGGGTTTCAATGTTCGGTGCAACGCAACCAAATCAGTAAATTGCTTAGCTTCTTCCCTGATTCTTTTGTTTTTAAAATCGTATACCAGTTCCGGATCGAATGCCCGTCCGTCCTGGTGCATCTCGAAATGCAGGTGCGGACCGCGTGCTCTTCCCGTGCTACCAGCCAGCGCAATGGGCTCACCTTTTTGCACCCACTCACCTGCCTTCTTTAAAAATTTGCTCAAGTGCGCATAATACGTTTCGATGTTGTTTTCGTGTCGGATAATAATAATATTTCCAAAACCTGACCCCCACCCCGAGCGTGTGATATAACCATTGTTAACTGCCCGAACCGTATCACCTTTTGCCATTTTTATATCGGTTCCATAATGCATCCGGCCCGAGCGTGGGCCAAAACCACTGATGATGGTTCCTCCGTTACCGGGAACCCGAAAAGTGGCGAGGTAATTTTCATGTTTCCTGGCTTCCTGCTTACGAATGATTGCATACTCCTTCATAAAAACCGGCTCTTCCATCCCAGGCACAACAACCAGTTCATCTGTATTTATATATTGTGCAAAACCTAAGAAAACACTAAATACAAAAATGAATGTCAAGAAAAATCCTTTCATTATTTCACAAAAAAATTTTGGGACAATAGTAATTAAAAATCGCTTTGGAAGAATTCAGCGACAACAGTTTTGAATATTGTTAACAGTTTTACTCCACCCTATCGAAGCGGTAAATTTCTCCATGCCGCCAGCAGTAGCACGATCCAACCGGCAATAAAACTAATTCCACCAATCGGTGTTATCGCGCCTAACCAACGAATACCTGAAAGGCCCATGGCATATAAACTGCCCGAAAACAAAACTACTCCCGCAACGAGCAAAATGGACGACCATTTTAGCATTGGCGATGGCATGTAAAAGGACAGTAGGCCAATCAACAGCAATCCAAGCGCGTGATAAAAATGATAATCCACTGCGGTTTTCCAGGTTTGTAACATTTCGGCCGAAAGTTGTTCCTTCAGTGCATGCGCACCAAAAGCACCAAATGCCACTGCCAAAGCCAGGAGTGCAGCCGCGATCATAATAATTGCTTTACTCATTTCTTGTTTTTTGATAGAATAACAAGAGGACTGAAATAAAGTTTGTCTAATTTTATATGGGCAGGATACAAAAGGACAGCTTTAAACCCGAGCTTTTATTAATTTGCATGATAAATATGAAACTTAATAAATGACAGATTCAAAAAGCATATTTTCCGGTCTCCCGGAGAAATCAGAATTGATAAGCTGGTATAAAAGCAACGCCAGCTCAACGATTCCTGACATTAACGGACACATTCATTCACCGCATTCGTTCAGCGCTTTTTCGAGCATTGGGCAGCCCTTTGAAATGGCTGTTAAAGAAGGAGTTTCGGTGCTGGGCCTCAATGACTTCTATACCACCGACGGCTATAATGAATTTGCTGAGATGGCTAAAAAACACAAGGTTTTCCCGCTGTTCAATATCGAATTTATGGCCCTGCAGAAAGACTTGCAGGAGGCAGGCGTTCGTGTGAATGACCCCAGCAATCCGGGACGCACTTATTTTAGCGGAAAAGGTTTGCGCCAACCCGCTCAGATGCGTGAAAATTCAGCACAAAAAATTAAGCAAATTCAGGAAGAAAGTAACCGCCAGACTTACCAGATGGTTGAAAAGCTGAATGCATTTTTTGCAGAAAAAGGAATTGACATCCAATTCGACGCAGCAGAGTTGAAAAGTCGTTTGGCCAAAAACCTGTTTCGCGAACGCCACATTGCACAAGCCATCCGAATTGCGGTATTCGAAAAAGAGGATACCGACCTTGGACGTACCCAATTGCTGAATACCATTTTTGAAGGAAAACCCATAGAATCGGCTATCGATGATTTTGCGGGATTGGAGAATGAGATTCGCGGTCAACTGCTGAAAGCAGGTGGCGCCGCTTTTGTCCCCGAAGACCCAAAAGCATTCCTCTCGCTCGAAGAAGTGCAGGAAATCATTATCGATGCAGGAGGAATTCCCTGTTATCCGGTTTTACTCGATTTCGGGAATGGGAATTTCACCGATTTCGAGGCTGACAAGGAAAATCTACTAAAGGAATTAAAAAGTAAAAATGTATTTAGCATTGAACTGATTCCGGCCAGAAACAATCCGGATATCCTGAAAAATTTTGTGAGATTTTTCAGAAAAAACGGTTTTGTGATCACTTTTGGATCGGAACATAACACACCCAAACTCGACCCCATAAAATTGAAATTAGGTGGGGGTGCAGAACTCGACGAAGAGTTGAAACAGATCAATTTCGAAGGAACAGTGGTGATTGCTGCTCATCAGTATTTGGTGGCTAAAGGAGAAGAAGGCTACCTGAAAAATGGCAGAGCAAAAATCCATGAAAAAGCAGCTTTTGTGGAGTTGGGAAAAGCAGTAATTGCAAGATTTCTTAAACTCTAAATTGCACCGTCCTTTAGGGCGGTGATCAATATGAAATGATTACTTAAAAAGGTTTGCGGCAAATTTTGCACTTTGAATAATACAAAATTTGCCGCAAACCCAACTAACAATGTTTAACAGTTATCACCGCGCTAAAGCACGGTGCAAAATAATAAACCATGAACCCGGGAGTAAAAGATTTAATAGCAGTTTCGAGAGCCTACGGAAGCAAAAAGGAGTACGTGATTGCCGGCGGAGGAAACACCTCGTACAAAAACCATCAACATTTGTGGATTAAAGCCAGTGGAGTTAACCTGAGTACAATCGATGAAAATGGTTTTTGTGTTCTCGATCGCACAAAACTGAACGACATTCCAAAACAGACTTTTTCGGAAGATTCGGACACACGCGAAGAGCAGGTTAAAAATGCCCTGATGAACAGCCGTGTGAATCCCGAAAGTGGATTACGGCCGTCGGTTGAAACGTCGCTACATAACTTGTTCAGCTATAATTTTGTAGTGCATACCCACAGTACACTTGTAAATGGATTGATGTGCAGCCAGCACGCAAAGGAAAAAACGCTGGAGATTTTTGGCGAAGAAGTGCTATATGTACCGTATTCCGATCCGGGCTTCGTTTTATTCAAACTCATTGCCGAACAAATTGCGGAATACAACAAAAGATTTGGACACGACCCGAAAGTGGTGTTGATTCAAAACCACGGAATTTTTGTGGCTGCCGATACGGTTGCGGAAATCGATACCTTATACGCCGATGTAAAATCCAAACTTGAAAACACTTTTGATGCACTTCCCGTTTTGGAAGAAAAAAAGGTTTCAGAAACCATTGTTGAAGTACTCCCTGCCATTCGCATGTTGCTTTCTGATGAAAAGATCAAAACCGCTACCGCTTTTAACAACTCCATTATAAGTCGTTTTATTACTTCAGAAGAAGCATTCAAGAAAGGAATCGCCAAACCCTTTAATCCCGACCAGATGGTATATTGCGGTTCGGAATACCTCTTTATTGCCAATAATTCTTCTGTTGATTCGATGATTGCAGAAGCAAAAGAAAAGGTGGCTGATTTTGTGAAACGAAAAGGAAATGCGCCCAAAGTGATTTTCATTCAGAATGAAGGAGTGATTGTTGCAGAGAATTCACCGGCTTCGGTGGATTACCTGAAAGACATTGTTAATGATTTCTGCCAGATAAGTACTTTATCGGAAAACTTTGGCGGACAGCATCCTTTAACGCCCGAGCAAATTGCTTTTATCGAGAACTGGGAAGTAGAGAACTACCGCAAAAAAGTATCGTTGGGTGGTAAACCGCAGGGACGTGTGGAGAATAAAATTATTGTTGTAACCGGCGCGGCGCAGGGTTTTGGAGCCGGCATTGCAGAATTGCTGTATAGCGAAGGGGCCAACATTGTAGTGGCCGATATGAACGAAGAAAAAGGACAGCAATTTGCCGATCAGCTCAACGCCGGCGGAAGCAAAAACAAAGCACATTTTATTCCAGTCAATGTGGCCGATGGAATTTCGGTGAAAGCCATGGTTGATGCAACCGTTTTGCATTTTGGCGGCCTTGATGTGATGATCTCGAATGCGGGTATTTTACGAGCCGGCAGCCTGGACGAAATGGACCAGGAAACTTTTGAACTGATGACAAAAGTGAATTACACCGGATATTTTCTGTGCACCAAGTATTCGAAACCCGTTATGCGGATGCAACACGCTGTAAATCCCAACCATTTCATGGACATCATCCAGATCAATTCAAAATCGGGATTGAAAGGCAGTAACAAGAACTTTGCGTATGCCGGAGGAAAATTTGGCGGTATTGGGTTAACTCAGTCGTTTGCTTTGGAATTGATGCCCTACAAAATTAAAGTGAACTCGATCTGTCCCGGTAATTTCTTTGACGGCCCGCTGTGGAGCGATCCTGAAAAAGGCTTGTTTGTGCAATACCTGGAAACCGGAAAAGTACCGGGAGCCAAAACCGTTGAAGAAGTAAAAGCATTTTATGAAGCTCAGGTTCCGGCCGGCCGGGGTTGCACTGCACTCGACGTGGCAAAGGCCATTTTTTATGTAATTGAGCAGGAATACGAAACAGGTCAGGCAGTACCCGTTACCGGCGGACAAAATATGTTAAAATGATGAATAAGCTCGTGGCGCATAGCTCGCAGCTCTAAGCTGAAAAAAATGAAAACAAAAGCAGTAAGATTATACGGTAAAAAAGATTTACGGCTGGAAGAATTTGAACTCCCGCAAATAAAAGAAGATGAAATACTGGCCAAAGTGGTAAGCGACAGCATTTGCATGTCGAGTTATAAAGCAGCCACACAGGGAACCGACCACAAACGTGTCCCAAACAATGTAGCTGAAGAACCGATTATGATCGGTCACGAATTTGCTGGCGAAATTGTGGAAGTTGGCACCAAATGGCAGCACAAATTCCAACCTGGACAGAAATATTCGATCCAGCCGGCCATTTATTACGAAGATGGCCCGGTGGGCATTTTAAGTGCGCCCGGTTATTCCTATCAATACATTGGTGGCGATGCCACGTATGTGATCATTCCAAAAGATGTGCTGGAACAGGATTGCCTCCTGGCGTATGACGGCCCGGGATTTTACCCGGCTTCATTGTCAGAACCATTGAGTTGTGTGATCGGCGCCATGCATGCCAATTACCACACTAAACCTGGTTCTTATGTTCACCAGATGGAAATTGTGGATGGCGGGAAAATGGCGATACTCGCGGGTGTTGGTCCGATGGGACTGGCTGCCATTAATTACGTGATTAGTCGTGAAGACCGCAAACCATCGCTTCTGGTAGTTACCGATATTGCGCAGGACAGACTTGACCGCGCTGCCGAAATATTTCCGGTTGAATGGGCCAAAGAAAAGGGAATTGAACTTATTTACCTGAATACCGGTGATGTGGAAGATCCGGTTGCAAAACTAAAAGAAGTATCGGGAGGAGAAGGTTACAACGATGTGTTTGTGTTCGCCCCGGTGGCTCCGGTAGTGGAACAGGGCGATGCCATTTTGGCTCACGATGGCTGTCTGAACTTTTTTGCCGGACCATCGAACACCGATTTTTCAGCCAAGCTGAATTTCTATAATGTCCACTACGCCTACACCCACATTGTGGGAACTTCGGGCGGAAACAACGACGACATGATAGAAGCACTCGACATTATGAGCAAAGGACTGGATCCTGCAGGATTGATCACTCATGTTGGCGGACTGAATGCTGTTGCGGAAACAACCTTGAACCTGCCTACTATTCCGGGAGGGAAAAAACTGATCTACACGCACAAAAACCTTCCGCTGGTGGCTATTTCTGATTTTGCGGAGTTGGGTAAAACCGATCCGTTTTATGCCGAACTGGCCAAACTGGTCGCCGAAACAAAAGGGTTGTGGAATGTTAAAGCGGAAGAATACCTGTTGAAAAACGCACCCGAAATTTAGTGCAGAGAATTCGGCAGGCCTTACATGGTACCCATCAGTATCATGGGATGTTTTTCGGGGTCCAACCACCTCAGCAGCTGCAACATGTCGGATTCTGAAATAGCCACGCAGCCGGCTGTGGTTTCATCTTCCGATTCGAATAAATGGAGAAATATGGCACTCCCTCTTCCTTTTATCACCGGATTGGTATTGTACTCAATGACCATGCAATATTTATAATGAACGCTTTTCAACTTCAGGTTTTCGTAGGATTTTGCAGCGGTTTCTCCTCTAACGTGGCGATTGTAGTCCGGAGAATCCGGATCATCGATCCATTTATCTTCGGCGGTTGATTGCGTATAGGGCATTTGGGTATCCACCTGCCCTTCGTACGTAAAAAGCTGTCCCAGTTTGAATAGCCCGACGGGCGACATCCCATCGCCTTCACGTTTTTCTCCGGGTGCGGCAAACCCATTTTTGCCGATAACTGCAGGAACAGACTCAAAAACGGGTTCCCAGCTGTTTTCAGTTCTCTCCATAGCAACAAGTGTTGCTAAATGGTCGCCGGCAAATGCATTAAAAACCACAAGCAATTGTCTGACATCCTCGTTAATAAACGTCTTATTGTTATCCAGAAAATTTTGCGCGGCAGATAATTGTTTTTTATTGCTCCTGCAGCTAAATGAAAACAGTAAGATCGCAATAATTAACGTGAAAAAAGAAAGTTTAATCATGCGCCAAAGGTAGTAAAAACCCGAACTCACTGCCTTCTCCGATCTTGCTCTTCACCCAAATTTTACCCTCGTGTTTTTCAATAAACTCCTTGCACAATACCAAACCCAAACCGGTACCTTTCTCACCATCGGTGCCTTTTGTGGAAATGTTACTGTCTATTCTGAAAATTTTATCGAGGTTCTCGGGTGGAATACCAACACCGGTGTCTTTGACTGTAATTTCGCATTGCTTCCCTTTCTTTTTTAGCCGAATGGATATTTCTCCATCGGCAGGCGTAAATTTCAAAGCGTTTGCAAGCAGGTTTCTTATAATGAACGAAAACATGTTCTGGTCAGCCAAAACCTCGATGGTTTCTTTGGCCAAAACTTCAACAAGAATATTTTTCTTAAAAGCCACTTCTTCCTGAAAACCAACCCACTCTCTCACTTTTTCCACTGCATTTATTTTTTCTGGCCGGTAATCAATGGCATTTCGCTGCAGGCGCGCCCAGGTTAGCAGGTTGCCCAACAAATCGTTGGCATGTTTGGAAGAATTATGGATGTTGCTTAAATGGTAAGCCAACTTTTTGGCATCCATTTTTTTGAAATTTGACAGCAGCAGTTCGGAGAAACCCACAATAATGTTGAAATGATTTCCCAGGTCGTGCCCGATTATGGAAAAGAATTTGTCCTTTGTCCGGTTCAGCTGATTTAATTCTTCATTTTTTGAGACGATGATCCGGTTTTGTTCTTCTATTTGAAGCGTGCGTTCGGCCACTTTCTTTTCCAACAGAATTTTTTCCTGTGTCAGTCGCTTTTCGCGCATTTTTATATAGGCCACAATGCCCAGCAGCAGGATTATCAAATAGACGGAATAAGCGAGGTAACTTCGCCACCAGGGAGGCAATACGGTTATGGATAAACCAATGGGCTGCTCGTTCCACAATCCGTCGTTGTTCGAGCCTTTTACCCAAAAGGTGTATTCGCCGCGCGGCAAAGCGAAAAAGGGCACAAACGAACGGGTTCCAATCTCAATCCATTTGTCGGAAACACCTTCCATTTTATACTGGTATTGATTGTTTTCGGGATTCGTAAATTCCAGCGCGGCAAATTCAATGGTAAACGACTGCACCTTGTGGTTTAAAACCAGTGTATTGCCGTTTTCTATATTCACTTCCTCCTGCTCACCATCGGTAACTTTTGAGAAAGAGGTAAATACCAGGTCCGGAACGAATGGATTCCCCGTAATCGAATCGGGGTAAAAAGCATTAAAACCGTTCATTCCTCCAAACAACAATTCACCATCGGCACAGGCACACGAGGCTCTCAGGTTAAACTCCAGACTTTGCAGTCCATCTTCCTGTGTATATATTTCCAGTTGCTTGCGCTTTGTATCGAATTGGCAAAGTCCATTCCCGGTGGCCAGCCACATGTTATTGTTTTTATCTTTTTGTATTTCATAAATGTAATTACTAGGCAACCCGGATTCCTGACCCATAAAACTAAATTCCCCCGTCTTCTTGTCGTAAGTATTGATGTAGGCATTGGAGCCGATCCAGATCTTACCGTCGGCATCTTCAGCCAGCGAAATCAAAAAGTCGCTGCTCAAGCCTGCATTATCCTGGCTAAAATGCTGGATTTGTTTGCTGCGCGGATCATAGCAATCCAACCCATTAATGGTGGCTGCCCAGACCAATCCTTCCGAATCAACCAAAAGACTGTAAATAAGGTTGGCGCCCAAACGATGTTCAGGCTCTGCATCAACATGAAACCATTCCTTTGTTGATGCATCAAGGTTGAATTTGTACAATCCGTTTGAACTGGCGACCCAGATGTTGCCTGTCCTATCCTGAATAATCTGATAAATCCGTATATCCTCAAACGTTGGAAATTCGGGTAATGCAAAAAAATCGGTCCACAACACAAAGCGATTTCCGCTTGTGTCATAAATAAATACACCGTCGCGGGTTCCCAGCCAGATGTTTTTATCCTTATCTTTAAAGATCGCATGTACAAAATCGTTGGGCAGGTAATGATTCCCGGTCTGTTGCGTCGAAAAATGTTCTACCTCATTGGTTTCCGGGTTTACCAGGTTAAGTCCTTGCCCCCAGTTACCAACCCAGATAATCCCGTCATCGTTTTTGAACATTCCGGCTATCACATTTCCCAGGAGATCGGTTGAGCCCGGTAAATTCGAATTTCTAAAAAGCCTGAATTTCTTATGTTTTAAATCGGTTTTACTTATCCCCGATAAGGTGCCCACCCATAGGTTATACGATTTATCGATCAGCATTGGCTGAACAATATCGTGGCCGATGCCGCTGTTTGCCTGCGTATGATTCCTGATGCTGAATTTACCGTTGCCGTTTGGCGAAATAAAATATACCCCACTGCCTTCGGTCCCGATTATCAGATTATCGTTCTGATCCTGCAGGATACTGCGCACACAGGTTTCAAACTTAAAATCTTCACCCGAAACTAGTGGGAAATTCATTTCTTCGAATTCAGTGCTGCCTTGTTCACCCCGGTATAATCCGGTGGATGTACCGGCCCAAACTTTACCTGTTTTATCCTGAAACAAGGCTGTAATATTTTCTTCTGAATGAGATAAAGAACCGCCGTTACTGAAAGTTGCATAAACAAAGTCTTCACTTTTGGGCGAAAATACCGCAAGTCCGCCGGTACTTCCCACCCAGATGTTTCCGCTTGTGGCTTCCAAAACCGGGATCCGCACATCCTGCACGGTTGCATCGTATTCAAAATTACTGGTAAAATGGGCCCAACTTTGCTCCTGCGTATTGTATATCGAGATTACTGGAGGTGTGTTTATGAGGATATTCCCGTTTCGTAAGAGAATATTGTCGTAATTGTAGTTGGTCACATCAAAGCGATATCCGGTTTGGTAGCGTATCCGCTCAAATCTCTTCTCAACCCTGATGTAGCGGTGCAATCCGCCTTTGGTCCCGATCCAAAGATTGCCATCCAGATCTTCAGAAACAGCATAAATCCAGTTATTTGAAATGGAATTGGTGTCGGTAGGATTAAAGCGAAACTGTTGAAAATTTCGGCCATCAAAACGATCGAGTCCATTTTGTGTTCCCAGCCAAATATATCCTTTTGAATCCTGGAATATAGAGTTTACCACACTTTGCGAAAGACCTTCGTTTATCGAATAAGTGGTAAAATTGTATTGTTGCGCGCTGATGCCATTTATCAGCAACAAACTGAAAATCAGAATTCCGGTTAATTGTTTCATGGTTTTAAAATCAACAGAAAATTACTGATTTTTTCAGCATTTGGCAAATTGAAATTAGAAATGGAAGATCGTCTATAAATGTGCACAGTATGCAGAAAATAGAAAGAGGCCGGTTCAACAACCGGCCTCTTCAATACCATTGAGGAGTAGACCTCAACCCAAAGCCCCCACGCTTTGGTTATTTGATAAAAAATAAGGGCCAAATTATTCTTTGTAAATAATTCTTCCAATCTGGATTTCACCATCCAGGTCTAAACGATAGAAGTACATACCTGTAACATTATTTGCAGGTTCGTAATCTATCCGGTTCATAACTCCGGCTTCAACCGGGCGGTCGAGAATTCTGGCTACTTTCTGACCGGTTATGTTGAAGATTTCAAGTACGCCATAAGCATCCCTGCCCGAAACAAACTCAAAGGTTACCTTTTCGCTAAACGGGTTCGGGTAAACTTTCAGAGCGCTTGGTTCAAGTACTAATTCAGCATCTGTTGCAATATTTGCTGCTTTTGTGAGATCGATTTCTGCAAGATTTGACGTATAAACAATATCACACAAACGATCCGTAATTGTGATATACACTTCTTCGGGAGGCAGATTGCCAGCCAATATACCAAACCAGATATTGTTTAAGCTTTCATTATCTCCCAATGCGCAGAAACCATATAGACGTGAATCATCAGAGGCATCAAAAATGTCAACCCATGCGCGGGCTGCTTCTGTATTCAAGCCACAAGGTGGCAGATACGGTGTTGCCAGGAATAAAGGATTCGGATATACATTCCAATTTAAAACATCCAATTTGTATCTAATGTAGTCGAATCCATCAGAGCCAACATAAGGTTCAGAACTTTCATATTCCAGAACGGGATCTGGCAGATCAGGATAGCAAGGAATTGGTATGGATGGATCACAAACCGGTTTATCTTCGCTGTAACCAACCAAAACACGACATCCGTCGAAAAGATTATTGATCTTATCAACAGCTCCTGCTACCGCTGACATTTGATCTTCTGTATAAGGATCATTAATTCCAGGTGCCAGGAATCCGCCAAGCATCTGGTTAGCCAGTTCATATAAACCATCTACATTGAGCGGTACACCGATGGCAGCTATCATATCCAATACATCCTGGCTGATCATTTTATACCAGTACGGATTAATGACTTCAACCAGATCAAGCACACCATTCAGGTTCTCATCGATTTCTTCGTAGACACATTCCTGAGGTATTGCACCTGCGTCAGGACCACATTCGGTTGCTTTGGCAGTAATAATGTAACCCTGATTCAGTTCAACCGTGTTCAGTGGAGTGCCAATACCTAGGTTCAATCCAAGAGTTAGCGTTTGAGCCAATAACTTGTTATTAATTCTACCTTGTTTAGACAGATCATTGAATTCACAGATTGGTGTATTCCCTAATGGAAGAATACCCACTTCTTTTCCTCCAGGTAATCTATCAATAACACAGTCAGCATCTCCGGAATAAACCGTTATCCAGCTGTAACCTGGTTCATCCCATCCAATAACTAATGAATCACCATCGCCATGGACATCTGTTAAAACAGAGTTCATAATTAATTCAGCCGTGGTAACCAGGCCTTCACCATCACAAGCCATTCCGCCTGCATTCCCATAATATCCCTGAGTATAAGTGCAAATTGCACCGCCACAGGGAAGTTCGAGTATTTCTACCTCGCATTCGGTTTCACAATCAAATGCATCCAAAATATGTACAATGTGCATACCTGGACTCAATCCTACAGCTGTTGCCGTGATTTCACCGCTATCCCAAAATATATCATAGGGTGGTGTACCTCCGGTTAAAACAACTGTTGCACTTCCATCATTCTGGCCGCAATTTGCTTCAGTGACTTCTGATATTGTGCATTCCAGTTCAAGTGGTTCTTTCACATTCTTCATTCCTGAATCTTCACAATCGTTGGCATCCAATACACTCCATTCGTAATTTAAGCCTGCAGGAATGCCTGTGAATATACCTGTACCATTTGTAACTCCATCAAAAGTGAAACTGTAGGGAGGTGTGCCTCCTGTTGCTGTCATGGTTACCGTAGTCAAATCACCATAACACAGGATAGGATCAACTTCAACACTGCCTTCAACTTCAAGTGGTTCTTTTACATTTTTAGTACCCGTGTCTTCGCAGTCGTTGGCATCCAATACACTCCATTCGTAATTAAGACCTGCAGGAATGCCTGTGAATATACCTGTACCATTTGTAACTCCATCAAAAGTGAAACTGTAGGGAGGTGTGCCTCCTGTTGCTGTCATGGTTACCGTAGTCAAATCACCATAACACAGGATAGGATCAACAACAACTGCTCCAACCAGATCAGGAGGTTGGATGACTTCAACTTCGCACTGGCCTGGAAGACCCCCTGCATCGGTGATGAATACCACATACCAACCTGCAAACAGGTTTTCAACGGTTGAAGCTGTGCCGAGCAGCACATCTGAACCATCTCCTACATAAGGCATTTTGTACCATTCAAAAGTAAATGGATCATCCCCGGTTGGAAATACGGTTGCGGTACCATCATTACCACCGAAACATGCCACTGGTGTAGATTCAATGGTACATTCTGGTGGAGCCTGAGAAGGTACCTGCATTATATCACTACAGGTAGTTGTGCAGCCATTAGCATCAGTTATCGTAACTGTATAAAGATGACCGGTAGTTCCATAATCCAGGAATGGATTTAATCCAACTGCCCTTGCTGTTGTTTGAGCGGAAGGATCATCCCACAAATAGGTATATGGAGGTGTTCCTCCTTTGCCATTAAACTCTATCCAACCATCAGCTAAATACCATCTTTGCGGAAAATAATGATCAATAAATTCACATTCCAGCAATGGCGGTTCTGTAATCAATACATCACAGCTCGTTTCACACATGTTTGCATCCCATACCATAACACTGTGCGTACCTGCATCCAGCATCGTTGCAGTTGCTCCCGTTTCAAGGTTGTCCCATTCAAAAGTATAAGGTGCCACTCCACCACTTGGAGTCACTGTGGCCTGACCATTACTTTCTCCGAAACATACTACCGGGCTTACCTGTGTTGCTGTACATTCAAGTACTGGCGGTTCTGTAATCAATACATCACAGCTCGTTTCACACATGTTGGCATCCCATACCATAACACTGTGCGTACCTGCATCCAGCATCGTTGCGGTTGCTCCCGTTTCAAGGTTGTCCCATTCAAAAGTATAAGGTGCCACTCCACCACTTGGAGTCACTGTGGCCTGACCATTACTTTCTCCGAAACATACTACCGGGCTTACCTGTGTTGCTGTACATT
>Ga0207734_100064_pt1 | contig 138519 bp, 126 predicted proteins | sample TtanPargueraPR_5_FD_187744 | JGI IMG/M metagenome (GOLD analysis project Ga0207734, IMG submission 187744) | Aerobic enrichment media microbial communities from Bioluminiscent Bay, La Parguera, Puerto Rico - Tt and P1 (3) (SPAdes) | ecosystem: Environmental > Aquatic > Marine > Unclassified ... | reverse complement strand
CACAACGCTAAATGAATTTCAGTTAGGTTGCTTGCCTTGATTAAGCTTTGTGTGCTCAATCCTGACAAGCGCCCACACATATTACCTGATCAATTTGTTAAAGAGCGGGCTTGATCAACCGCACCGTATCAAACCATTCGGTGCAACCTGTTGTCTCAAGCGAGGCGCGTATTCTACCGCAACCCGTTTCAGTGTCAACCGTTTTTTTCGTTTGTTTTCACTACCTTGGCGGAGAAAACAACGCGCGGTCAGCGCTGATGAGGTGGCGTATTCTACAGCCATTCAGGCCGCTGTCAACGCCCGTGAATCACTTTTTTTTCTTGTTTTTCCGCAACACCATTACGGAGCAGTGAGCACGCTCAACCACTCTTGATGTTACAGATCCAATCAAAATGTTTTCCACACGTGAGTAGTTGTGGCTGGGCATGACGATCAAATCCGTTTTCAGGCGTTCTGCCAGCTTGATAATCTGTTTGGCCGCATCCCCTTCACAGATATGCTCATGGCAGTTGCTCAGCTCCGGCACGGTGTCTTGGATCAACGTTGACACCTCACGCTCCAACTCCCTGAGAGCCTTTTCTACCGTGTCCTGAGGGAAATATGCCGCCACCATTGGCATATTCAGACCGGGCATGACCGACATGACATGTAACTGTGCATCAGTACTCGACAGATAGCTTGCGGCTTCTCGCAGTGCCTCCTGGGCGGTGACCCTGTCCTGCATATCTACCGGCAGTAGTATGTTGTTAAACATTATGCTTCCTGTGCCTCCTGTTCATATGTACGACGTCGGCGCAACTGTAACCACGCCAAGGCAGCCAGAAGCAGTAACGCAGGCAGATACATCCACTGCTTGTCGGGCCTGTCGGCCTCAACCTGTATGGACAGAATTTCCCAATCGAAATCAAACCCTGCATCCTGTGCAGCACTGCCAAAGGCTACCATATCGACCGTTACCGCCTCCTCATTGATACTGAGCATCAGGCCTGTGTCTTCCAGCCTCTGCATGCCGCTCTCACCCGCTCCCAGCGGCAGGCGAATCAGGCGTGTCACTTCATCACCATCGATCGTCATGCCCCTGGCCTGAATCATCAGGAAGCCCCCCTCCGGCACCTGTTGTGCCAGGCGCTCAATATTCTGAGCCGGCTCTTGCGTTACGGGCGGATAAATATCGTCCCACCAGAAGCCGGGCCTGAATAATGTAAACGCCACCAGGAGCAACAACAGCGTCTCATACCAACGACTTTTCACCAGCCAGTAACCTTGGGTCGACGCTGCAAAAATCAGCATGGCAATAACCGCCGTTACGATTGTCACCATGAGATGAGGGATGCTTTCAATACCGATCAGCAACAGCTCAGTGTTGAAAATGAACATGAAAGGCAACACGGCTGTGCGGATGTCATAGGTGAAGCCCTGAACACCGGTTCTGATCGGATCCGAACGTGCTATAGCAGCGGCAGCGAACGCGGCAAGTCCGACAGGTGGTGTGTCATCAGCCAATATGCCAAAGTAGAACACAAAGAGATGAACGGCTATCAGAGGTACAATCAGCCCTTGCTGCGCTCCCAACGTTACAATGACCGGTGCCATCAACGTTGAGACAACAATATAGTTGGCCGTGGTCGGCAAGCCCATGCCCAGCAGCAGGCTTATGACGGCGGTAAACAGCAGCATCAACATGATATTGCCGGCCGATATGAACTCGACAAACTCGGTCATTACCAGACCAATGCCTGTCAGCGTGACAGTACCCACCACGATACCCGCAGCGGCTGTCGCCACCCCGATGCCGATCATGTTGCGCGACCCTGTCACCAGCCCCTCAAGCAGGTCACTGAACCCCTCCTTGACGCCCTGACCAAATGCTCCCTGTGATCGAAACATCGCTTTTATGGGTTTGTGTGTCAGCACAATCACAACCATAAACAGGGTGGCCCAGAAAGCCGAGAGCCCTGGTGAAAAGCGCTCCACGGTAAGGCACCAGACAAGCACGAAAACGGGCAACAGAAAGTACAGGCCTGATTTGACGGTTGGGGCCGTTTCCGGAAGCTCTACAATGTCCGAATTGGGGTCGTCCATTTTCAGGTCCGGGTAGGCGGCCGAGTGGCGCACAAGCCACAGGTAGGCCACCAGTACGATGCCCGCCATGATCCAGTAGCTGGCGTTGCCAATGTAATTTTTGGTCCAGCCGAAACCGTAATATAGCCCCAGAGACAGGAGGCACACCCCAAGGATGATTCCCACCCAGGTTACAAGCCGTTGTGCCAGTGTACCGCCATCGCTACGCTTGGGCAGCCCCTCCATACCCGCCTTGAGCGCCTCAAGGTGCACGATGTAAATCAGCGCGATATAGGAGATCAGTGCCGGCAGAATGGCGTGCTTGATGACCTCAATGTATGAGATGCCGACATACTCAACCATCAAGAAGGCCGCGGCCCCCATGATTGGCGGCGTCAGCTGCCCATTGGTCGATGCGGCCACTTCAACGGCACCCGCCTTGTATCCGGGAAAACCGACCCGCTTCATCAATGGAATGGTAAAGGTGCCGGTGGTCACCACGTTGGCGATGGACGAGCCTGAAATGAGACCCGACAACCCGGATGACACCACGGCGGCCTTGGCGGGACCACCGCGCATGTGACCCAGCAGAGAAAATGAAACCTTGGTGAAATAATTACCTGCCCCCGCCTTTTCCAGCAGGGCGCCAAACAGCACAAACAGAAACACGAAACTGGTGGATACACCCAGTGCGACACCAAATACCCCTTCGGTCGTCAGCCACTGATGCGACATTGCCTTGTTAAGACTGGCTCCTTTGTGAGCGATGACATCCGGCATGTAGGGGCCGGCAAAGGTATAGGTCAGGAAAACGGCGGCCACAACCATCAATGGAGGCCCAAGTGCTCGGCGTGTGGCTTCAAGCAGCAACAGCATGCCGACAACGGCGACCACGATATCCATGGTGATCGGGGCGCCCGAGCGACCGGCCAGCTCAGCCTCGAATATCACCAGATAGGCTGCAGAGAATGCACCCAGCAACGCGAATATCCAATCCTGTACCGGTATGTGAAAGCGCGGCGAGCGCTTCAACGCCGGATAGCAGGTGTACGACAGGAAGATTGCAAAGGCCAAATGTATGGCTCGGGCCTTGGAGTCGTTGATCGCGCCAAAATCCAGCATGAAGGGCAATGGCGATGCGTACCAGAGCTGAAACAGGGCCCAGGCCAGAGCCACACCCCATAGAAGATGCCCCGGGAAACCTTTTGGTGATCGGGCGCCACTGTCTGATTGAGCTACCAGTGCCTGAATGTCGTCATTGGGAGCTTGCTGTTTGTCTTCCTGAGTCACGGTCTACACCCTTGTTTCAGACTGAAAGCGGGGGGATGGGCGGGAGTGTCGCCACCCCCGCAGCCGGCCATTAAAGCAGGCCGGCTTCCTTGTAGTACTTTTCTGCACCCGGATGCAGCGGCGCAGTCAGTGCATCACGTACCATTTCTTCCTTGCTGAGGTTCTCAAAGGCAGGATGCAATTTGCGGAAGGTATCGAAGTTTTCGAATACAGCCTTGACCACATGGTATACCACGTCATCCGGAACACTGGTGGAGCTGACAATGGTTGCCCCCACACCGAAAGTGGTCACGTCATCCGGGTTACCCTGGTACATGCCACCCGGGATCACGGCCTTGCGGTAGTAGCTGTTCTCGCTGACCAGCATATCGATGGTCGCGTCGCTGACCTCCACCAGATTACTGTCACAGGATGTGGTCGCTTCCTTGATAGCACCACTCGGATGGCCCACGACATAGACCATGGCATCAATCTTGTTGTCACACAGTGCACTCGCCTGCTCGGAGGCTTTCAGTTCGGAGGCGAGGGCAAAGTCACTGTTGGTCCAGCCCTTGGCTTTCATGATCACTTCAATGGTACCACGCTGACCAGACCCCGGGTTGCCAATATTGACCCGCTTGCCCTTGAGATCATTGAAGTTTTTGATGCCGGAGTCAGTACGTGCAACAACGGTAAAGGGTTCTGCATGCAGTGAAAAGACAGAACGCAGATCCTTGTTGGCACCCTGCTCGGCAAAAGCATCGGTTCCGTTATAGGCGTGGAACTGCCAGTCAGACTGTGCGACCCCCATGTCCAGCTCACCGGCGCGGATGGTATTCAGGTTGTAAATGGAGCCACCGGTACTTTCGACCGAGCAGCGAATGCCATGTTCAGAGCGATCCTTGTTCACCAGACGGCAGATGGCACCACCGGTCGGGTAATACACCCCGGTAACCCCGCCGGTACCAATGGTAATGAAGCTTTCTGCACTGGCCGTTACCGGTGCAGTCAGCCCTGCTGCCATAACGCCTGCCGCCATTGCGGCCGAGATCAGAGTTTTCTTCAACGCCATGTTCAACTCTCCTGTTTGGGTCAAAAATCTGGGTCACGATCCCTTTTGGGCCGGATTCAGAGCTTTCAGTATTGGCCAGCATGCCTCTGGCATCAACCTGCAGCCGTAATTTTCTACTGCAAAAACCGCAACATGGATCGCTTAACCTGTCCTCACAGTCGTACATTAATTCAGTTATAGTGTGAGCAGGATCCACTGCCGGGGAGCTACCATGTACAGTCTGCCTGATCTTGAACCCATCCGTGATTTCGATGCCATTGCCGTTCTGACCAGTGGGGGCGATTCCCCCGGCATGAACCCGGCAGTCCGAGGTGTTGTACGTGCAGCCCTGAACAGCGGCGTGCAGGTGTATGGCGTTCAGAAAGGTTACAGTGGACTGGTGGCCGGTGACTTTCGTGTCATGACGTCAGCCTCCGTGCGCAACATTGTTCAACGGGGCGGCACGATCCTCAAAAGCGACCGCTGCGAAGCATTCAAGGATGCCGCCATACGCAGGAAGGCCGCTGCCAACCTGAAAGCGGCAGGGATCGGCGCACTCATCGTGATTGGGGGAGATGGCTCGCTTACCGGGGCACACCTTCTGGCGGAAGAAAGCGATATTGCCGTTATTGGCCTGCCAGGCACCATCGACAATGACATTTTCGGCACGGACGACACGATTGGCTTTGACACTGCCGTCAATACGGCACTGGATGCCATCGACAAGATTCGTGACACCGCATCCTCGCATGAACGCTATTTTCTGGTGGAGGTGATGGGCCGCAACTCAGGATTTCTGGCGACACATGTGGGCATCGCTGCAGGCGCGGAAATGGTGATCGTGCCCGAGTACCAGGTGGATATTGAAGAGCTGGGACGACAGCTGTGCGAGAACCGCCGTACCGGAAAAGGCTCCAGCGGCATCATCGTGGTGGCCGAAGGACGTGAGCCCGGGCTGACCTACCGCCTGGCTCAACAGCTACAGCAGCAGGGCGAGGATCCGCGCGTGTGCATTCTGGGGCATATTCAACGCGGCGGCCATCCCAGTGGCCATGACCGGGTGCTGGCCTCTGGTCTTGGTGCCATGGCTGTGAGCTACCTTCTTGCTGGCTACAACGACATTATGCTGGGGGTCAGTGAGGGCGCCGTACTGGACGTGCCACTTGACAGCGTCATACGGTACCGCAAGGGTCTGGACCCGCAGTTGTTCGAACTGGCACTGCTGCTGCACAAGTAAACGGGAGCGCTCATGAACACACTGATCCGCCTTTTTTTCAAGGGGCTGCTGGTTCTGTTACCGGCCGTCATTACCATCTATCTGGTATATGCCATTTTCATGGCACTGAACAACACACTGTTTTCTGCACTTGGACAACTCTTCCAGCGCCTGCTGCCCCAACTGGAGCCGGGCTGGCCCACCACCCTGCTGGCATTGGCTTCAACCCTTGTGATTATCACGCTGGTCGGCATGCTGGCCAGCAACTACCTCGGTCACTACCTGGTCAAGCGGTTTGAGCAGTTAATGAAGCGCATACCGCTGGTAAAACTGCTGTACAACGCGGTGCGTGACCTGTTCAATGCCTTGCTGGGGGAGGACAGACGCTTCAACAAGCCGGTGCTGGTATGCCTCAGCGAGGAAGCGGGCGTACGTGTCGCCGGTTTCATTACGGCAGATGATCTGTCCCACTGGGGGCTCAATGACGATGTAGCCGTCTACCTGCCACAGTCATACAACTTCGCCGGCAACCTGATCATTGTGCCATCCAGCCGTGTTACTCCACTGGACCAGCCTGCTGGAGACGTCACCACCTTTATTGTCAGCGGCGGCGTCTCCACACACAGTCGCAACGGTTAGTCAGCCAAAACGGCTGGCTATGAAGGGGTTGGTCAGACGCTCCTGACCAAAGGTGGACATGGGGCCGTGCCCCGGAACAAAGCGAATTTCGTCCCCTAAAGGCAGCAGTTTTTCCTTGATGGAGCGGATCAGGGTCGCGTGATCACCCCGCGGGAAATCAGTTCGGCCGATGGAGCCCTGAAACAGCACGTCACCCACCAGCGCGAGGGACGACTCGGGATGATAGAACACGACATGCCCCGGTGTGTGGCCGGGACAGTGGATCACCTGCAGCTCCACTTCGCCGAAGCTGACAGTATCGCCATCCTCCAGCCAGCGGTCCGGTGTGAACACTTCAACATCCGGGAAACCGAACATCTGACTTTGCTTGGGCAGACCTTCAATCCAGAATTCATCTGCCAGCCCTGGCCCCTCAACCTTCAAACCCAGCTCACGTGACAGAGCCGCGGTGCCCCCGGCATGGTCGATGTGAGCATGTGTCAGCAGGATCTTTTCCAGGGTCACCCCCTCTTCCGCCACTGCCGCCTTGATGCGAGGGAGATCCCCGCCTGGATCAACGACCGCCGCCTTGCCGGTCTGTTCACACCAGAGCAGGGTACAGTTCTGCTGGAAAGGGGTTACCGGAATGATGCGATATTTCATAACTCTCCACACGAAACAGGTCATTTCGCTCCAGTATATCGCCCCCTTGCCGGCAGGCCCAGATCAGGTACTGAAGCGATTGATCTGCTGCTGCAGGCTGCGTGACAGCTGCTGCAACTGTTCGCCACTGGCCGCAACGGTGTTCGCGGCGGCAACAGTGCTTTCAGAGGCCTGCGTAATGCGCAGCAGGTTGGAATTCATCTCTTCCGACACCTGACTCTGCTGCTCTGCCGCTGCAGCCACCTGCACCCCCATGTCGCGGATACGAGCCATTTGCTCCACGATACGGCTCAATTCCTTGCCTGCGTGCTGCGCGGTTGTAACACTGGCATCGGCGCGCTCTCTGGAGCGCTCCATCACTTCAACCGCACGTTGAGCCGCTGAGCGCAAACGATCATTCATGCTGCGAATCTCCTCAGTGGACCCCTGCGTGCGTTGCGCCAGCTGGCGTACTTCATCAGCCACTACTGCAAAGCCTCTGCCGGACTCACCCGCCCGTGCCGCTTCAATTGCGGCATTCAGGGCCAGAAGGTTGGTCTGCTCGGAGATTGCCTGAATCTGGCCCAATACCTGACCAATCTGGACCGTATCGCCCTCAAGAGCCTGGATGACTTCAGCCGCCGCATCGACTTCACGCGCCAGCGCCTGGATGCGCTCGACGGTATCCTCAACGTCATGGTTGCCCTCATCCGCCTCATGGTCGGCACTTTCGATTGCCTCGGCCGTCTCGCCCGCACTGCGAGCCACTTCATGCACACTGGCCGCCATCTCGTTCATGGCGGTCGAGAGCAACTCTGCTTCCTGTGCCTGCGCGTCCAGCGCAGTGCTGGTTTCTTCGGCACTGCGGGCCAGCTCTTCTGCACTGGCGGACACCTGTGTTGCAGATCCGGCGATCTGATGCACAAGATCCTGAAACACCCCCAACGTCTCATCAATGCGACGGCCCACCTTGCCCAGCTCATCGCGACTGTTCAGTTCGGTACGCACACGAAGATCACCATTTGCGGCACGCTTCATTACGTCGCTTATGGTTTCAAGGGGGCGCGTGATGGTGCGTCCCAGAGGAACGGCCACCAGTATCAGAATCAACAGGGCACCGAGCAGAGCCGCACCGATGCGCAGCACATCCTGCATGAAAGATGCGTTCAGATCGTCCATGTAGACCCCGGTTCCAATCACCCAGCCCCAGGGCTCAAACGGTTTGGCCAATGTCAGCTTGGGTTGCGGCTCCGTGCTGCCGGCCTTGGGCCAGAGGTAGCTGAATTCCTGTACCTGAGTACCGTTGCCGATCATCGCCGCCATCTGGGCAAATACAGCTACTCCGTCAGGCGTTTTGGCTGACTTCAGACTGCGGCCGACCTGAGAAGCGTCCCCTCCATGTACCAGAATGTCGGCATTGGCATTAAGAACAAAGAAATACTCATTGCCGGCATAGCGCATGTTTTCCAGTAAAGTGCGCGCCTGCTTGCGCGCTTCATCGCTGCTCAGTTCTCCAGACTCTACACGGGACTGCAGCGCAGCCGCCAGACCCAACGTGGTATCCAGCAGTGCACTCAGTTGAGCCTTGCGCTCCTGCTGCAATGAGTGGCGCATGTCTAGCAAGGCCGTGGAGGTCAGGAACAGCAGCATCAAACCGGCGATACCGATCAGCAGCCACAGCTTGGCTCGAACACTCAGGTTTTTGAAAAACATGGGGGCATACCTGCTCTATTCATTGTTTTTACGCAACTTCCGTCGCTTAGTGAGCACAGATTAACACAGCCCCTCACGAGGTAAAGCCCCGGAAAATCATATGGTTATATACAGATTATCTAATTTTTCCTGAACTAATGCTTCCACTTCCGATAGAGTTGTTTGGCCCGTTTTCCGGCCCCCTTCGCATACACGTCTTCCGCCAGTGCATGAATCTCCGCCAGTGTGGCGCCGCGACTGACGCTGATCCGAGTGTTCAGCACTTCCAGATCCTGCTGCCAGAAAGCGGCTCTGCCCTCTTCGATGCGCATCGCAAGCACATCCAGATCATGCAGCCAGCCCAATGTGCTGCCCAGCTCTTTCAGCTTGGGTACCCAGTTGGGAGCCTTTTCATCCAGCAACCAGCCGCTTTGAAACAACAGCAGCTTGACCCATTTCCGCCACTGGTGCATGGGCTCCATCGCATGATGCTTTAGAGCCTCATGTGCCAGCTTTTCACCCTTTTTGCAGGCCTGCTGCAAGCCTTTACGTACATCTTTCTTGTGCAGGCTTTTCAGCTTCATGCCAGACAGAGCACTTTCCAACTGGTCGAGGCTTTGCAGCACTTCGGACAGGGACGCCCTGTCCACAACCGAAGCATCCCCCAACAGCTGCAGCAGACCCTGCTGTAAGCGGTCGCATGTTTCAGGTGAAAGGCCAGTCAACACCGACGCAAGGGTTTCCTGCATCACCTGGGCATCCCGGCAGGCTCCCAGAGGTTTAGCCACCGCCTTGCTCAACTGCTCAAGGGCTCTGTAATTCGATTTGGCCAATCCCGGCTTGATCATGCGCCACAGCGCACGCAAACGCTTACTGTCAACGCGCGTCTGATGCACGATTTCAGACATGGATTCATGATCCGCCTGCGTCTTCAGCCTCAACCGCTCACGCATGTCGATCAACAATTGCTCTGCACTGCGGTGAATTTCGATTGCCAACGCCTGATGGGAGCACAGCAATCTCTGCTGGCTTTTGGCAATTTCAGGTTTCATATCGTGTCCTGTGTTATCCGCCTTCCCGTTCGACCCGTACGTCAGGATCTCCTTCGCTGCCCACGCTGAGCGTTACCTGCATGGGGCTGCAGCAAACGGGGCAATCTTCCGTGTACTCCTGCTCAGGCTCAGTGACATCCACCATCAGGCTGATCGGTTCACTGCACCATGGACATAAAAGATCAACACTCTCCAACGGATTCATGGTGTTACTCCTGCGCTACATGTTCCGACCCGGCCTGAAATCAGCCGGTATCTGGTTACAGCATAGACAGTGGTATCGCTTGTGCCTAAACTAGCTGCTGATTCTTGGTCGGGGTGCCTGCTTTGACAGGCTGAGATGAGACCCGCTGAACCTGATCCGGCTGATACCGGCGTAGGAAATCGAGATGACCGCCACCAACACTCCATGTCTGGGCATGGGCCTGTGCGGTTTTCTCCCGTACAGGAGCACCCGCATGACACAGACACATACACCCACGGCGCTGACCATTGCCGGATCCGACAGCGGCGGCGGTGCCGGCATTCAAGCGGACCTGAAAACCTTTTCCGCACTGGGCGTATTCGGCACCTCCGTGATCACCGCCTTGACGGCGCAGAACACACGAGAAGTGCGTGCCATTCATGATGTGCCGCCTGTCTTTATTGCCGATCAGCTCAATACGGTCCTGGACGACATTCAGGTGGATGCTGTCAAAATCGGCATGCTGAGCCGCCCCGAGACCATTGCGGTCATCGCCTCCATTCTGCGGCAGCGAGCACTGAGCCACATCGTGCTTGACCCGGTTATGGTGGCCAAAAGCGGTGACAAACTGCTGGTGGACGAATCCGTCGACGCCCTGCGCCGCGAGTTGCTGCCACTGGCCACTCTGATCACGCCCAATCTACCGGAGGCTGCCGTATTGCTTGACGCTGAAGAGGCGACGGACATCAACACCATGCAGGTTCAGGCCAAACAACTGCTGACGCTTGGGCCTCGGGCCGTACTGCTCAAGGGCGGTCACCTGGCTGACTCCGCCAGCGACGACAGTGCTGATTTGCTGCTCACGGCCAGTCAAGCGATCTGGCTGCCGGCCAAACGCATCCCTACCGCCAATACGCATGGCACCGGCTGTACCCTGTCGTCGGCTATTGCCGCCGGGCTGGCTAGAGGGCTTGATGTTCAGACAGCCGTGACGGAGGCCAAGGCCTACATCACCGCTGCCATTGCCGCGTCCGATCGTTTGAAAGTGGGCTCTGGGCATGGTCCCACGCACCACTTCCACGCCTGGTGGTAAGACGGTGGATATCGAGCTTCGCCATGCCAGCCTGCACTGGCAGCAGCACTGCGTCTTCAGCAACCTGAACCTGACACTGCCGAGCAATCGGTGGACCTGTCTTCTGGGCCAGTCCGGCGTAGGCAAGAGCTCGCTGTTGCAACTGCTCTGCGGTATTGCCGATGGTGCCGACATTCAGGGCGAGATTCACTGCAGCGATGGCAAGCCCCTGCAGGGCCGCGTGGCCTGGATGGCGCAACAGGACCTGCTGCTGCCCTGGCTAAGCCTGATCGACAATGTGCTGCTTGGTGCCCGCCTGCAACGAAACGGCAGACCGTCCGCTGAACAACGTGAACTGGCCGGGTATTTGCTGCAGCAGGTTGGGCTGACCGATCGTGCCACAGCCTTGCCTGCTCACCTTTCCGGTGGCCAGCGTCAGCGTGTTGCGCTGGCCCGCACACTGTTTCAGGATCAGCCGCTGGTATGCATGGATGAGCCCTTCTCGGCACTGGATTCGATCAACCGTCTCAGACTTCAGGATCTGGCCGCCGAACTGTTGGCCGACCGTACGGTTTTGATGATCACCCACGACCCATTGGAAGCGCTGCGCCTCTCTGATCGCATTCTGGTACTGCAGGGGCACCCCGCGCGACTGTCCGAAGCACTGGAGCCCAACGGCGCCACCCCGCGGGCGGTCGACGATGCCGAGGTACTTAAGCAGCAGGCGCGCCTGCTCAGGCTGTTGGCGCATGGCTCGAGCTTGGCTGAGGACTCACCATGATGCGTGCGTTGCGTCCGCTGATCATCACCCTAGGCCTGTTGCTGATCTGGCAGTTGATCGTCTGGCTGACCGGTGCGCCCCGATTCATTCTGCCCGGCCCCCTGCTGGTGCTGGAAACCCTGTTCAACCAACTCCCGCTGCTGATACAGCACGCGGGCGTCACTCTGGCCGAGATCCTGCTCGGGCTTTTGCTGGGTACCCTGTTGGGGCTGGTCAGTGCCCTGTCACTGGTCACATGGGGAGGGCTGCGCCGCTGGCTGCTGCCGGTACTGGTGGTCAGCCAGGCAATTCCGGTGTTCGCCCTGGCGCCGGTACTGATGCTCTGGCTTGGTTACGGTCTGGCTTCCAAGGTTGCCATGGCCACTCTGATCATCTATTTCCCGGTCACCGCCGCCTGCTTTGACGGCCTGCGACAAACTCCCACCGGCTATCTGCAGCTGGCACGCACTCTGGGCGCCAGCCGGCGTGCCCAGCTGCTGCAGATTCGCCTGCCCGCCGCCCTGCCTGCCTTCGGCTCAGGCCTGCGGGTAGCCGCATCGGTCGCGCCGATCGGCGCCGTGGTCGGCGAATGGGTTGGCTCATCAACCGGGCTGGGCTATCTGATGCTCAACGCCAACGCCCGCATGCAGGTGGATCTGATGTTCGCCGCGCTGCTGGTACTCGCCGTGATGGCGCTGACACTCTATTTCTCCGTTAACCTGATCGCGCGACGCCTCACCCCCTGGCTGGAAGAATCCACGTCGCACGCAACCCGAGGGAATACACCATGAAACGACTGACTGCCCTGATGTGCGGTTGCCTTCTGTCGGCACAGGCACTGGCGGCCGACAAGGTCGAGCTGATGCTCGACTGGTTCATCAACCCCGATCACGGCCCGCTGATCATTGCCCAACAGAACGGTTACTTTGCCGAGCAGGGGCTGGACGTATCGCTGGTGGAGCCCGCTGACCCCTCAATGCCGCCCAAGCTTGTCGCCGCCGGCAAGGCCGACATGGCCGTCAGCTACCAGCCTCAGCTACACCTGCAGGTGGATCAGGGCCTGCCGCTGACCCGTGTTGGCACACTGGTGGCGACGCCTCTGAATTCGCTGGTCGTACTCAAGGACGGACCGATCACATCCATCGCTGATCTCAAGGGCAAAAGAGTGGGTTTTTCCGTCAGCGGCTTTGAAGACGCACTGCTGAGCGCCATGCTCAATAAACACGGCCTGACACCCGGAGATATCGAGCTGGTCAACGTCAACTGGTCGCTGTCCCCCTCACTGATCAGCGGTCAGGTGGATGCGGTGATCGGCGCCTTCCGCAACTTCGAGCTCAACCAGATGGATATTGAGGGTCATCCGGGCCGTGCCTTCTTTGTCGAAGAAGAAGGCGTGCCGGCCTATGACGAACTGATTCTGGTGGTCAACCAGTCCCAGCGGAATGATCCTCGCTGGGCGCGCTTCATGACCGCGCTGGAGCAGGCTACCCAGTACATCATCAATCATCCGGAGGCCGCCTGGGAACGTTTTGTGAGCTACAAACCGGATGAATTGAACACCGAACTCAACCGCCGTGCATGGCGCGATACCCTGACCCGCTTCGCACTGCGTCCCTCGGCACTGGATACCGGCCGCTACCAGCGTTTTGGTGCTTTCATGCAGGCTCAGGGCCTGACCAAAGCCAATCCCGCTGTCGATACCTACGCCATCAGCCCTTAAGGAGATGAGCATGTCACTGTACCAACAGCTGAAAGCCCAATGCCTCAGTGACTGGAACACCTACATCCAGCACGACTTCGTGCGTCAGCTGGGGCAGGGCACCTTACCCAGGGAATGTTTCCAGCACTACCTGAAACAGGACTACCTGTTTCTGATCCAGTTCAGCCGTGCCTGGGGGCTGGCCGTATTCAAAAGCGAAGACCTGGACAGCATGCGCTACGCCCAGGCCGGCCTCAACGCCATGCTGGATACCGAAATCGGCCTGCATATTGAGTATTGCCGTGACTGGGGCATCAGTGAAGCCGAGCTTCAGGCACTGCCGGAGGCCTCGGCGACCGTCGCATACACCCGTTATGTGCTGGATGCCGGTTTCGCCGGTGACCTGCTTGATCTGCACGTGGCGCTGGCGCCCTGCATCCTTGGCTATGCCGAGATCGCACAATGGCTGGCTGAGCAGCCCGATACAGTACGCGAAAGCAACCCGTACAACGCCTGGATCGAGATGTACCTGAGCGACGAATACCAGCAGGCTGCCAAAACAGAACGCGAGCTGCTGGACAGGCTGGGGCAGGAGCTTTCCGCCAGTCGTCTGGCTGCTCTGGAAAAACGCTTCCGCACAGCCACTCGCATGGAAGTGAGCTTCTGGCAGATGGGCCTGGATCTGGCCGATTGAATTACGACAACGATAATACGCAGGAACGATAATGAGCACTGAGCACCTCCGCAACACCGCCCGAGTGGACCAGGATTCCGTACAGCCCTTCCCGAAGTCCCGCAAGGTCTATGTCGAAGGCAGCCGCCCCGATATCCGTGTGCCCATGCGTGAGATTACGCTGGACGACACCCCCACCGACATGGGCGGCGAGAAGAACGATCCGCTGTACGTCTACGATACTTCCGGCCCCTACACTGACCCGGACGTGGCCATCGACGTGCGCAAGGGGCTGGCCCCGCTGCGCGAGAACTGGATTCTGGAGCGCGATGATACCGAGCAGCTGGACGGACTGACCTCCGAGTACGGCCGCGCCCGTGCCGCCGACCTGCGTCTGGATGAACTGCGCTTTGAACTGACTCGCAAGCCGCGCCGTGCACGCCCCTTAAAAGATGGCCGGGCAGGAAACGTGACCCAGCTTCACTACGCACGTCAGGGCATTATCACGCCGGAGATGGAATACATCGCCATCCGCGAGAACATGAAGCTGGCCAAGGCAAAAGCCGAGGGCAACATCGTTGCCGAGCAGCACCCGGGCCACAACTTCGGCGCCTATCTGCCGGAGGAGATCACACCGGAGTTCGTGCGTGATGAAGTCGCCGCCGGCCGTGCCATCATCCCCTGCAATATCAACCACCCGGAGCTGGAGCCGATGATCATCGGCCGCAACTTCCTGGTGAAGATCAACGGCAACATCGGAAACTCCGCCGTCACTTCATCCATTGAGGAAGAAGTGGAGAAAATGACCTGGGGTACCCGCTGGGGCGCGGACACCATCATGGATCTGTCCACCGGCAAGAACATCCACGAAACCCGCGAATGGATCCTGCGCAACTCGCCGGTACCGATCGGCACCGTACCGATCTACCAGGCGCTGGAGAAGGTTAACGGCATCGCCGAAGACCTGAACTGGGAAGTGTTCCGCGACACCCTGATAGAACAGGCCGAGCAGGGCGTGGACTACTTCACTATTCACGCAGGCGTCCTGCTGCGCTACGTGCCGCTGACCGCCAAGCGCATGACCGGCATCGTCTCCCGTGGCGGTTCCATCATGGCGAAGTGGTGTCTGGCGCATCACGAGGAGAACTTCCTCTACACCCACTTCGAAGAGATCTGCGAGATTTGCAAAGCGTATGACGTGGCCTTCTCCCTGGGCGACGGCCTGCGTCCGGGTTCAGTCTACGACGCCAACGACGCCGCCCAGTTTGCCGAGCTGGAAACCCTGGGCGAACTGACCAAAATCGCCTGGCAGCACGATGTGCAGGTGATGATCGAAGGTCCGGGCCATGTGCCAATGCACATGATCAAGGAGAACATGGACAAGCAGTTGAAGGAGTGCCACGAAGCGCCCTTCTACACGCTGGGCCCATTGACCACCGATATCGCGCCGGGCTATGACCACATCACCTCCGGCATCGGTGCTGCAATGATCGGCTGGTACGGCTGCGCCATGCTCTGCTACGTGACACCGAAGGAGCATCTGGGTCTGCCCAACAAGGATGACGTGAAGACCGGCATCATCACCTACAAGATCGCCGCCCATGCCGCCGACTTGGCCAAAGGCCATCCGGGTGCGCAGATCCGCGACAACGCCATGTCCAAGGCACGCTTCGAGTTCCGCTGGGAAGACCAGTTCAACATCGGTCTGGACCCGGACACTGCCCGTGCCTACCACGATGAAACATTGCCGAAGGAATCCGCCAAGGTAGCGCACTTCTGTTCCATGTGCGGCCCCAAGTTCTGCTCCATGAAGATCTCTCAGGAGGTGCGTGAGCTGGACGAGGCGCAGGTGGCAGCAATCAATGCTCAGGCGGAACAGGGCATGAAGCAGAAGTCGGAAGAGTTCAAGGACAGCGGCGCCGAGATCTATCACAAGGTGTGACGGCTGCCTGCTGTGGTGCCATTTGTGTGCGACCGTCTGCCGCCAAGGACGGCGGCAGTCGAGCGGTCAAGGATGACGCAAAGCGTGTCGCACGCAAAGGGTGCCGCCGCCATCCCGATAGCTGCAAAACTTGCTATAAAGGCCTGCGCGCCGCGATCTGCACCGCTCGCCCGCTGCGGATCGATTCATCCGCCAGCACTTCGTAGCCGGTCAGGCTCAGCAGCGCCAGCAAGTCATAGTCGTGGTAGCGGTTGTGTTCGAAATAATCCTCGAACAATGCCGCCATCGCCTTGGCATCCTGCCTTTCATCCAGCCGATCCTGACCAAACTTGTGGGTCAGGAAACTGCCCAGGGGCTGGCGCACCATATCAACCAGAATCAGTACAGCACCCGGCTTGAGCCAGGTATGCAGTTTTTGCAACAGCACCAGCGGCTGGTGCAGCTCGTGCAACAGGCGGTTGGCCAGCACCGCATCTATGGATTCGACTTCAAACAGATCGGCTGGCGGATCATTCAGATCAGCCACACGGATGCTGAAATCGTAATCGTCATCACAGGCCTGCTCCAGCATGTAGGGAGCGGCCTCAACACCAACAAGCTCAAGCGAAGGCGTTGTCAGTGACAGGTCCCGCAAGAAAAGCCCCGGTCCACAGCCCAGATCCACCACCCGGCTGCCGTCCTGCAGTACAGGTTCGGCGTGTTCTGCCCAAAAGCGGCGGAACCGATCATCATGGTTGCGCGCATGCCCGTCATGGGTTCGCTGGGCCGCCACCGAACCATCACCACCATGATGGCGGGTCAGGTAGTCTCTGAGATTTTGCAGTTGATCCGGCATCGGTTGTCTCCCAAAAGACAAGGCCGGACAATGCCCGGCCTTGTATCCTCTTCAGTGCAGTGACTGCAACCGACCGATCAACTCAATGAACGGGCGTTGATATAGGCCTGCTCGGCAACGGCACTCCAGTTCTGCACCTGATCACGGTAGGCCACGAAGGAGTCGTACACCTTCTTGCTGATGGCATCCTTCTGCGCTTCTTCTGCCACCACTTCATCGGAAATTTCACGCAGCCGGCGCATGACGTCTTCCGGGAAGTTGCGCAGCTCGACGCCGTGCTCGTTCACAAGCTGCTCCAGGGCACGGTTGTTCTTCACCATGGATTCGGCCAGCATATCCTGGTTGGCTACGCGCAGGGCTGCACGTACGATCGCCTGCAAATCTGCCGGCAGAGCTTCGAATGCTTCCTTGTTGATGAAGCACTCCAGGGTTGTGCCAGGCTCATGCCAGCCCGGGTAATAATAGTATTTGGCCGCCTTGTGCAGACCGAACGCCAGATCGTTGTACGGGCCGACCCACTCGGTGGCGTCAATGGCACCGGATTGCAGTGACGGGAAAATTTCACCACCCGGCAGCAATACCGGAGTACCACCGGCACGCTTGAGCACTTCACCACCCAGGCCCGGAATACGCATTTTCAGGCCCTTCAGGTCTTCAACGCTGTTGATTTCCTTGTTGAACCAGCCCCCCATCTGCACCCCGGTGTTACCGGCTGCACCTGCAATCAGACCAAACTGGTCATACACTTCCTGCCACAGCTCCATACCACCGCCGTGGTAGAGCCAGCCATTCATTTCCTGAGCCGTCAGACCAAAAGGTACGGCGGCAAAAAACTGGGCCGCTGTGCTTTTGCCCTTCCAGTAGTAGGCAGCGCCATGCCCCATCTCAGCGGTCCCACGGGAAACGGCATCAAAGATTTCCAGAGCCCCCACCAATTCACCGGCACCGTACACTTTCACTTCGATACGGCCGTTGGTCATCTGCTTGATCATGTCAGCCAGATAGTTGGCCCCGGTACCCAGCCCCGGGAAGTTTTTCGGCCAGGTGGTAACCATTTTCCACTTGTACTCCGGCGCGGCCATCGCCTTGCCTGAGACCAGGGCACCGGCTGCGACGGTAGCGGCGCCAGCACCCTGAATGAATTGTCTGCGTTTCACGGCTGTGATTCCTTATGCTTTATAGTTGTGTGTTAAGCGTGGATAACGCATTTGAAATTAGCATGGTCTCATAGAGGCTGCAATTGCCTGTAGATGGCCAGCGACAGCTTATGCGCAGCATTGGGCCGATTCCGCTTTCATTGTTATACTCCTGACCTTGTGCTGATAATCGGATGTGACGGAGATGAACTCCTTCAACCTGCTTAAATCTATTGCTGAAGCTCGCTCTGGACTGCGCAAGTCTGAGCAGAAGGTCGCGGACTATGTTCTGGCCAATCCCAATGATGTCATCCACATGCGGATTGTGGATCTGGCATCGGAAGCTCAAGTCAGTGAACCCACTGTCGTACGCTTCTGCCGCGCGCTGGATTATGACGGCTTTCAGGACTTCAAGCTGACGCTGGCCCAGGGGCTTGCCAGCAACGCCAGCTATGAACAGTTTTCGCTCGACTCCAAGGATACGGTGATCGAGTTCAAGCAAAAGATCTTCGACTCCATGATCGGCAACCTGATCAACATCCGTGATCAGCTCGAGCCCGGTACCCTGGAAGAGGCCATTGACTGCCTGGCGAAAGCCAACCGAGTCGAATTCTATGGCTTCGGCGCATCGGCACCGGTTTGTGCCGATGCCCAGCACAAGTTTTACCGCCTGATGGTGTCGGCCGCCGCATACTCGGACCCTCACATGCAGACGATTTCCGCTCTGACCCTGGGTGAAGGGGATGCGGTTGTCGCCATCTCCCAGACCGGGCGCACCAAGGATCTGCTGCATACGGTAAAGCTGGTCAAGGACAAGGGCGCTACGGTAATCACCCTCTGCCCTGGCAATACGCCACTGGCCGATCTGGCCACCATACCGATTCATGTGGATGTGGAAGAAGACAAGGACCTTAGCACGCTGATGTCATCACGGGTGGTGCATCTGGTCATCATCGACGTACTGGCCGTAGGCGTTGCCATGAAACTGGGGCCTGTACTGCTGGACCATCTGAAAACCATCAAGCGCAGTCTGCGCAGCCTGCGCCAGAACGACAAGCGCATGCCCACGCTGCGTCGCGGATCCGATCCCGAGGATGACGGCGAATAAGCCGTCATTCATCCGGTTGCAACATCACGCCTTTATCCTGCCTCGACACCGGCCATTTGAAATTTATTGCCGGTTAGGGTAAATAAAAAACTCCTGGAGCGTTTGCTGTCATCGGACAGACACCTTCTGTCTTCTGGTCACAGCAACCCTGAGATCGGAGCAAGGCTATGCTGATACGGAAAGAACAGGATCTGGACCCGATTCAGACTGAGGTTTTCGACATCATGGTTGGATACGATGTCGAACAGAAAAATCGGCGCAAGCAACACGCAACCAAGCGTTTGCTGGAGGCCCGTCGGGCCATTGAACGTCATCAGGAAGAGAAAGAGCTGATGACGTGGCTGGACCGAGATTCATGGTTCGAAGACGAGCACTGATCAGACACTGAAGCCAGCATCATTGCTGGCTTCGTGCTTTCTGGCCTCAGGAGCGCGGATAGAGAATATTCAACGGCACTGAGCCACCGCCATCGACGACAACGGCGGCATGCTCGCGTGTCAGCTGCCGTGGCTCGGCAACACCACAGGCATGGGCGATCATTTCGACCTCATGTACCAGGTTATGGTGGAAATTCGCCACGCGTTCAGCCTTCACATCGGGTACGAGCCCCTTGTGAAGCTTGGGGTTATGGGTAGTGATGCCCGTCGGGCAGGTATTTTTGTTGCACTGCAACGCCTGAATGCAACCCAGTGCGAACATGAACCCGCGGGCCGTAACGATAAAGTCGGCTCCCAGGCAGATCGCCGCGGCCACGTCGGTCGGGTTGATCAGCTTGCCGGAGGCGATGACGCGCACGCGGTTGCGCAGATTATGCTGTGCCAGCTTGTTGACCAGTAACGGCAGACTTTCACGCAGCGGCAGCCCCACGCTGTCCATGAGCGGCATCGGTGCCGCACCCGTGCCACCATCCGCACTGTCCAGGGTGATGAAATCCGGTGCCGACTCACTGCCACGGTTCAACACCGCTTCACAGAATGCATCCAGCCAGTCCGTGCTCCCCAGTACCAGCTTGAACCCGACAGGTTTTCCGGTCACCTCACGCACATGAGCAATAAAATCCAGCAGATCATCAATACTGGATATTTCCGGGTGGCGATTGGGACTGATTGAGGCCTGTCCTTCCGGAATGCCACGCGCCTCGGCAATCTCGGCAGTCACCTTGTCAGCCGGCAGGATGCCGCCCTTGCCCGGCTTGGCGCCCTGACTGAGCTTGATCTCAAACATTTTGACCTGCTCTATCGCGGCCATCCTGGCCAAGCGAGCATCATCCAGCCGTCCCTGTTCATCACGCACCCCGTACTTCGCGGTACCGATCTGGAATACGATATCGCAACCGCCTGTCAGGTGATGTTTTGACAAGGCTCCTTCACCGGTATTCATCCAGCAACCCGCCTTGGCGGCACCCATCGACAGTGCCTGAACGGCCGGTGCCGACAGGGCACCAAAACTCATGCCCGAAATATTGAGAAACGATGGAGCATCATACGGCTGGCGACAGTAGGGCCCGATCCGCATCGGTTGGGTGGTGGCAGCATCCTCGCTCAGAGTCGGAAAGGGGCAATTCAGGAAGTAATAGGTCCCCGGCTTGCGCAGATCCCGTGTAGAACCAAAGGCCACCGTATTGTCGATATTCTTGGCCGCACGATATACCCAGGAGCGCTGTGCCCGGTTGAATGGCATTTCCTCCCGGTCCATGGCGAAGAAGTACTGACGAAAAAACTCCCCCAGCGTTTCGAACAGATAACGAAACCGGCCCAGCAAGGGGTAGTTGCGCCTGATGGTATGTGCTGTCTGGCGCTTGTCGATCTGATACATGATCACGCCCGCAATCAGCAAGGCCACGATCAACAGCAACACGATAACGCCAATCAATGCGATAAAGTCGATTGCCAGCATGAAGATGGTTTCGTTCATTTCAGTCCCTGTTAGCCCGTTGGTTGCTGCCTATCCTACCGTTGTGCCGAATGAACGGCCATGGGAGAACCCAATCAGGAGCAGACTTTCCCGTACCGGCCCGATGCGGTTAAGCTGAGGGAACAGCTGGATGGAGCCACTGCCATGATGCACATAGAAAAAGTTGTCGTTTTACACGGTCTGTACATGTCGGGGCTGGTCATGCGCCCCCTTTGCCGTCGTCTGCAGAAACAGGGGTATCAGACACTCAACCTCAGCTACAACACCCTGTCCCCCGATCTGGACGCCATCTGCCAGAAGATCGACTGTTTCATTGACCAACACCCAACCGCATTCGTCTGCCATTCCATGGGGGGCCTGATTGCCCGACGCTACCTCGAACGCAACTCCGAGTCGACCAAGTGGGTCGACCCGGTGATTACGCTGGGCACGCCACACAAAGGCAGTCATCTGGCGCGAGAGATTCACAACTCACGGCTTAGGGGCATCCTGAAAAACAGCATCGAGTATTTGCTGGCCGACAATCACCACTGGCCCTTCAAGGCCAGGCTATACAGTATCGCCGGTGATTTGCCGGTGGGGCTGATGCCTTTGTTGAGCCGTGACTCAGAATCAGACGGAACCGTTCTGATCGATGAGACACGGGTAACCGGAATGACCGAGCACAAGGTTTTCCCGCTGACCCACACCAGCCTGATCTACTCACGCCGGGTGCTGGACTATATCGTCAAGGTACTCGAACGGACGCATCATGATGATCAGGCATCATTGAGTTGAGCTATGGCAAGCAGCGGAGATTTAAATTGTTCATCTCAGAGCCGTTGGACCATTATCTATACTGAACGGTAAAAGAGAGTGGAGCCACCCCATGTCATCCGCCAGGCCACAGACAAAAGCAGGCGTCATCAGTTCCCAGTTGCGCTGGGGCTGGTTGCTGCTGACCTGGGTCTGTATAGGGCTGGCACTGATTGGCGCCATACTGCCGGGATTGCCCACGACCGTGTTTGTACTCATTGCGGCCTGGAGCGCCTCGCGCTGCTCACCCCGTCTACGCTGCTGGCTGAAACAGCATCGGCTGCTTGGCCCAAGCCTGCACAACTGGGAACAGGGTGGTTTTATCGATCGGCGTACCAAATGGGCCGCCAGCGCCGGCATGCTTGCGGCTCTGTGTATCGTGCTGATCAGCATCCAGCATCCCATACTGCTGTTGGGCATTCTGGGCTTTATTGCCATTGGCGCAATCGTGGTATGGTCACGCCCGGAGCCGGGGCCAATGAACTAGGCTGTGACAGCCCTCGGCCCGACCTGGAACACTCGAGTTCCAACATGCCCCGCCCTGCGAAGCATGTTTGACTGACTTTTCGTTTCCCTATTCAACCGTGACTGACTTGGCCAGGTTGCGCGGCTGATCCACATCGGTACCCTTGAGCACGGCTACATGGTAGGACAGCAACTGCAGCGGCACGGTAAAGGCGATGGGATCAAGAATCGCCGGCATCTCCGGCAGATGGATGACATGCACCCCTTCCTCCGGTTGAATGCTTTGATCACAGCCGGCAAACACGAACAGCTCACCGCCACGGGCCCGCACTTCCTGCAGGTTGGCCTTCAGCTTGTCCAGCATGCCGTTACGGGGCGCCACGGCAACCACCGGCATCTCCTTGTCCACCAGTGCTAACGGTCCATGCTTGAGCTCTCCGGCCGGATAGGCCTCGGCATGGATATAGGAGATCTCTTTCAGCTTGAGAGCCCCCTCCATTGCCACCGGGTAGAGGCTGTTGCGTCCCAGAAACAGGGCGTGGTGCTTTTCGGCAAACCGTGTGGACATCTGTTCAATCGCGCCGTCAAGCTCCAGCAGCTGCTCCAGCAGGCCCGGCAGCTGCTGCAGGGCACCGATCAGCTCGGTTTCACGCTCGGTGGTCAGACCGTGACGGCGACCCAATGCAATGGTGGTCAGCATCAGCGCCACCAGCTGGGAGGTGAATGCCTTGGTAGACGCCACACCGATCTCGGGGCCGGCGTTCGTCATCAGGCTCAGTTCGGACTCACGAACGAGTGAGCTGCCCGGCACGTTGCAGATCGCCAATGTGGCCAGTACACGATTCTTGACCTCGCGCAGTGCCGCCAAAGTATCCGCTGTTTCACCTGACTGGGACAGGGTCAGCAACAGCGTACCCTGCGGCAGCACCACTGGCCGATAACGGAACTCACTGGCCACTTCCACCATGCAGGGAATGCCAACCAGCTCCTCAATCCAGTATTTGGCTACCATTCCGGCATGGTAGCTGGTGCCACAGGCAACAATCTGAACCTGCCTCACCCGATCAAACACGGCGCCGGCCTCGGCACCAAATGCTTGCTCAAGCAGATGACCGGAGGCGGTACGTCCTTCCAGTACAGCCTGCATCACCCGCGGTTGTTCGTAGATTTCCTTCAGCATGAAATGGCGGAACTCACCCTTGTCGGCATTGCCCAGCCCGTGCTCGAACGTCGTCACCGCACGTTCAACCTGCTGACCGCGGGCATCCCATACCCGAATGCACCCCACTTCCAGCACAGCGATGTCGCCGTCCTCCAGGAACATGAAGCGGTCGGTTACCGGCAGCAGTGCCAGCTGATCAGAGGCGATAAAGTTCTCGCCAATGCCAACGCCAATCACCAGCGGGCTGCCCTTGCGAGCGGTCAGCAGTTGCTCAGGGCTGTCAGCGTGAAGCACGCCAAGGGCAAAGGCGCCTTCCAGATAACTGAGGGTTTGGCGCAGGGCATCCACCAGGTTCAAGCCCTGCTTGATCTCACGATCAAGCAGATGAGCAACCACCTCGGTATCGGTTTCGGATGTGAATACATATCCCTGCTGCTGCAGTTCACGCTTAAGTGGCTCAAAGTTTTCAATGATGCCGTTGTGTACTACCGCCAGTTGTTCACCGGACATGTGCGGGTGGGCGTTCTGCTCCGAGGGCTTGCCATGGGTCGCCCAGCGGGTGTGGGCGATGCCCAGATGCCCGGCCAGCGGCTGTTGCTCAGAGGCATCAGCCAATGCCTGTACCTTGCCAATACGGCGCAGGCGGTTGATTCTCTCATGATCCAGCACCGCCATGCCGGCAGAATCATAGCCTCGGTATTCCAGTCGACGCAGGCCTTCCAGCAGAATGCCGGCCACGGAGCGCGCCGCGATGGCGCCTACAATTCCACACATGCTCAGGATTCCTTCTTCTGCGGGCGCGCCCAGTTATCCAGATTGACCTGCTTGCCACGGGCCACGGCCAGCTGGTTGTCGGCCACGGCTTTGGTCACGGTTGAACCTGCGCCGACAGTGGCACCGGCGCCAATCTCGACCGGTGCTACCAGCGAGCTGTTGGAACCGATAAAGGCTCCATCACCGATTCGGGTCAGTGACTTGTTGACCCCATCATAATTGCAGGTAATCGTGCCGGCCCCCACATTAACCTCACGGCCGATCTCGGCATCACCGATATAGGTCAGATGATTGACCTTGGAACCTTCACCGATTCGTGCCTTCTTGGTTTCGACAAAATTACCGATCTTGCCGCGGCTGGCCAGTTCGGTACCGGGACGGAGTCGGGCAAAGGGGCCGATCTGTGCGCTTTCACCCACCTGAGCCCCATCGATTATCGAATTGGCCTCTATGTGACTGCCTGCGCCGATCACGGCATTGCGGATCAAGCAGTTGGGACCGACCTCAACCCCTTCTCCCAGAGTCACTTCACCTTCAAATACACAGTTGATATCGATCAGCACATCTCGTCCGGCCTTGAGATGTCCGCGGATATCCACACGGGCAGGGTCAGCCAGCGTCACACCCTCGGTCATGAGAGACTCTGCCTGCTGCAGTTGATGCCAGCGCTCCAGTTGCGCCAGTTGCAGGCGGTTATTGACGCCCTGTACCTCCTGCTCCGCATTCGGCTGAATGGCACGTACTCGCATGCCCTCCTCGGCCGCCATGGCGATCACGTCGGTGAGGTAGTATTCACCCTGGGCGTTGTTGGCAGACAAGCGTGGCAACCATTCGTGCAGCGCTGCCGATGGCAATGCCAGTATGCCGGTATTGACCTCCCGGATAAGCTTTTGCTGTTCACTGGCATCCTTGTGCTCAACGATCGCGACCACATCACCTACAGCATTGCGCACAATGCGGCCATATCCGGAGGGGTCCTGCAGTGTCACGGTCAGTAGCCCCAAATCGCCCTGCACGGCAATACCGACCAGCTGTTGCAGTGTTTCTGAGCGTGTCAGGGGGACATCGCCATACAACACCAACACGACTGAATCCGGACCAATGGCAGGCATCGCCTGCGCCACCGCATGACCCGTTCCCAGTTGCTCATGCTGCCAAACCAGATTGAGGCTCTTACCAGCCATGGCCTGCTCGATCTGGTCGCCACCGTGCCCGATCACGACATGCAGGGCTTCAGGTTTCAGCGCCTGCGCACGTTCAATCACATGCTGCAGCATCGGTTTTCCAGCCAGTTTGTGCATCACTTTCGGCAGTGACGACTTCATGCGGCTGCCCTGTCCGGCGGCCAGAATTACTACGTCCGTTTGCATCATTCACAACTTTCGGTTGTCAGCCCTGACACATGTCGTGGCCGGTTGATCTGAGTGTTGTCAGGCACTTTAGCGTATACTCGTTATCGATCAATCCTTTTTGTCACTCAAAAATTGACAATATGAACCAGCAGATTTTTGAACAGCTTGGCCTTAGCGAGCGTGATGTCAGCATTTACAAGGCATTGCTTGCACTGGGCCCCAGTGCCATCCGTACCGTTGCCGAGCGTGCCGGTGTCAATCGCGGCACGACGTATGAGTGCTTGAAGAGCCTGCAGCAACGCGGAGTCGTGACCTACCTGCCCAAGGGCAAACGGCGCTACTTCTCTGCCCGAGAGCCGGAAGTACTGCTGCAACTGGCACAGGAGAAACGACAGCAGCTGGACCAGGCCATTGGGCAGCTTAAGCACAGCGTCATTCCTGAGCTGCATCATCTCAAGCCCGAATTCAGCGTGGCCAATGTGGAGTTCTATGAAGGCGATGCGGGTATTGAGCAGGTATTGCGCGATATTCTCAACCGGGTGGGTGATCAGGCAGATCCCGTTTATTCCGTTTTCTCTTCAAAGCCCATTCGGCCACTGCTCTACCGTCCTTTCCCGAACTTCACGGCGCAGCGTGTTGCGCGCAAGATTCGAGTACGGGTGATTGCCATTGGGGAAGGAGGTGAAAGTGCCGAGTATTCTGAGCGCAAATGGATACGCACGGAGGGTTCGGTTGATGCGGCCTACATTGCAATCTACCCCCCTCGCTGCGCCATTATCTCACTGGCGTCGGATAATTATCCCACAGCCGTGGTGATTGACTCCCGTGAAGTGGCCGGTGCCCAGCAGATCATTTTCAACACGTTATGGGGGCTACTGTAGGCTTTTCATACTGAAGCATATGGACAGAGCCATATCCGCCAGACACAAAAAAAGCAGCCCTGAGGCTGCTTTTTGTTTACGGTCGAAAGACTGGTTATTTGCCAACCTTGCGACGAATCTGCTGCAGAGTGCGAAGCTGAGCCGCTGCTTCAGCCAGCTGAGCCGCAGCACGGGAGTATTCGAACTCGCCGGTCTTGTCAGCCATGGCATGCTCGGCATGCTTCTGGGCTTCAAGCGCGGCAGCTTCACTCAGGTCACCCGCACGCAGTGCAGTATCAGCAAGCACTGTCACTTTATGCGGCTGTACTTCGATGAAGCCACCGGAGACGTAGAATACATCTTCCTCACCGCCCTGCTTGCGCAGCTCGACAGGGCCTGGTTTCAGTTCCGTCAGAAGCGGAGCGTGACCCGGGTAGATACCCAGGTCACCCAGGCTACCTGTCACGGAGACGAACTCGATCAGGCCGGAGAAGATCTGCTCTTCGGCACTTACGATGTCACAATGAACAGTCATAGCCATCTTGATTACCTCTTAAAAGGTTCCGCGCGGAACTTACAGGCCCTTCGCTTTCTCAACAGCTTCGTCGATGGTGCCAACCATGTAGAACGCCTGTTCCGGCAGGTGATCATATTCACCTTTCAGAATGCCGTCGAAGCCACGGATGGTTTCCTTCAGAGACACGTACTTACCCGGAGAACCGGTGAATACTTCGGCCACGAAGAACGGCTGAGACAGGAAGCGCTGAATCTTACGCGCACGGGATACAGTCTGCTTGTCTTCTTCAGACAGCTCGTCCATACCCAGAATCGCGATGATATCCTTCAGTTCCTTGTAGCGCTGCAGGGTCTGCTGAACGCCACGAGCGATTTCGTAGTGTTCCTGACCGATAACCAGCGGATCCAGCTGACGAGAGGTGGAGTCCAGAGGGTCGATTGCCGGATAGATACCCAGCTCCGCGATCTGACGAGACAGTACGACGGTCGCATCAAGGTGGGAGAAGGTGGTCGCCGGAGACGGGTCAGTCAAGTCATCCGCCGGTACGTATACCGCCTGGATGGACGTGATGGAACCAGTCTTGGTAGAGGTGATACGCTCCTGCAGAACGCCCATCTCTTCCGCCAGCGTCGGCTGGTAACCTACCGCAGAAGGCATACGACCCAGCAGTGCCGATACCTCGGTACCCGCCAAGGTGTAACGGTAGATGTTGTCGACGAACAGCAGTACGTCACGGCCTTCATCACGGAATTTTTCCGCCATGGTCAGACCGGTCAGAGCTACACGCAGACGGTTGCCCGGCGGCTCGTTCATCTGGCCGTAGACCATCGCTACCTTGGACTTGTCGAACTGCTCAACGTTTACAACGCCAGCTTCCTGCATCTCATGGTAGAAGTCGTTACCCTCACGAGTACGCTCACCAACGCCCGCAAATACGGACAGACCGGAATGCTGAGTCGCGATGTTGTTGATCAGCTCCATCATGTTTACGGTCTTGCCTACACCGGCACCACCGAACAGACCGACCTTACCACCCTTGGCGAACGGGCAAACCAGGTCGATAACCTTGATGCCGGTTTCCAGCAGCTCGTTGGTCGCTGCCTGGTCCGCGTAAGACGGTGCCTTACGGTGGATGGCGTAACGCTCTTCTTCACCGATCGGACCACATTCGTCGATCGGCTCACCCAGAACGTTCATGATACGACCCAGGGTGGCAGTACCGACCGGTACAGATACCGGAGCGCCAGTGTTGGTCGTTTCCAAACCACGGCTCAGACCTTCAGTCTGACCCATGGCAATTGCACGTACGACACCGTCGCCCAGCTGCTGCTGAACTTCCAGTGTCAGGCCGGTTTTTTCGACGGTCAATGCGTCGTAAACCTTCGGTACGTTGTCACGCGGGAATTCCACGTCCACAACCGCACCGATAATCTGAACAATACGTCCGCTACTCATGTTCGGATCCTCTTAACTTTTAAACCTGTTCACTGCATCAAACAGCAGCAGCACCACCGACGATCTCGGAAATTTCCTGAGTAATCGCCGCCTGACGAGCCTTGTTGTATACCAGTTGAAGCTCATCGATCAGGTTGCCGGCGTTGTCGGTTGCATTCTTCATCGCCAGCATACGGGCTGCCTGTTCACAGGCGTTGTTCTCAACCACGGCCTGATAGACCAGGGACTCGATGTAACGCGTCAGCAGGCCGTTCAACAGCTCCTTCGCGTCCGGTTCGTACAGATAGTCCCAGTGGTGGTTGAGCGTCTTGTCATCGTCTTCCGCCTTCAGCGGCAGCAGCTGCTCAACGGTCGGCTTCTGGGTCATGGTGTTCACGAAATCGTTGGATACGATGAACAATTGATCCAGCTTGCCGTTGTCGAAGTTGTCCAGCATCACCTTGACCGAGCCGATCAGCTGCTCCAGTTCCGGCGCATCGCCGAGACCGCCTTTCGCCGCTACAACGTTGCCGCCGTAGTTACGGAAGAAGGTGATTGCCTTCGAGCCCAGTGCACAGATATCGACTTCGATATTCCGGTCATGGAACTCCTTCATTTTGCTTACAGCTGCCTTGAACGCGTTCACGTTCAGACCGCCACAGAGGCCACGGTCGGATGCCACTATAATGAAGCCGACACGTTTGACCTCACGCTCCTGCATGTAGAGGTGTTTGTATTCAGGGTTGGCTTTCGCCAGATGCTGAATTACACCACGGATGCTTTGGGCGTACGGACGGGAAGACTGCATGCGGTCCTGAGCCTTGCGCATCTTCGACGCAGCAACCATTTCCATGGCGCTGGTGATTTTGCGCGTGCTGCTGATACTCGCAATCTGCGTCTTAATCTCTTTTCCGACTGCCATAGTTCCGCCTATTAAACTTGACTCAGTATTGGACCGGCCGATGTATCTGGCCGGTCACCGGCTCTGATGAGCAATTACCAAGTTTGGGTAGACTTGAACTTCTCGATGCCAGCCTTGAACTGAGCCGCGATTTCGTCGTCGTAACCGCCTTTCTCGTTCACTTTCGCCATCAGATCAGCGTGTTCGCTGTTGAAGTAGGCGACCAGGGCTGCTTCGAATGCACCGATCTTGTCCAGCTCGACACCTTTCAGGAAGCCTTCGTTGGCAGCGTACAGGCTCAGACCCATCTCGGCGACGGACATCGGAGAGTACTGTTTCTGCTTCATCAGCTCGGTTACGGCCTGGCCGTGTTCCAGCTGGTTACGAGTGGCATCGTCCAGGTCGGAAGCGAACTGCGCGAACGCAGCCAGCTCACGGTACTGAGCCAGTGCCAGACGCACACCGCCACCCAGCTTCTTGATGATCTTGGTCTGGGCAGAACCACCCACTCGGGATACGGACAGACCTGCGTTGATCGCAGGACGTACGCCAGAGTTGAACAGGCTGGCTTCCAGGAAGATCTGGCCATCGGTGATGGAGATTACGTTGGTCGGTACAAACGCAGATACGTCACCACCCTGGGTTTCGATGATCGGCAGCGCGGTCAGAGAACCGGTCTGGCCTTTCACTTCACCCTTGGTGAACTGTTCAACGTAGTCAGCATTTACACGGGACGCACGCTCCAGCAGACGGGAGTGCAAGTAGAATACGTCACCCGGGTATGCTTCACGGCCCGGCGGACGACGCAGCAGCAGAGAGATCTGACGGTATGCCCAAGCCTGCTTGGTCAGGTCGTCAAATACGATCAGCGCGTCTTCACCGCGGTCACGGAAGTATTCACCCATGGTCGCACCGGCGTACGGTGCCAGGTACTGCATGGCAGCCGGATCAGCGGCGCCTGCAGCGACAACGATGGTGTGATCCATCGCACCGTGCTCTTCCAGTTTGCGCACCACGTTGGCGATGGTGGACTGCTTCTGTCCGATCGCAACGTAGATACACTTGATGCCGGTACCTTTCTGGTTGATGATCGCATCGATCGCAATTGCGGTCTTACCGATCTGACGGTCACCGATGATCAGCTCACGCTGGCCACGGCCAACCGGTACCATCGCGTCAATCGCTTTCAGACCGGTCTGAACCGGCTGATCTACGGACTGACGTGCAATTACACCCGGCGCTACCTTCTCAACCGCGTCGGTGAGTTTGGTATTGACCGGCCCCTTGCCATCGATCGGGTTACCCAGCGCGTCAACAACGCGACCAAGCAGTTCCGGACCAACCGGCACTTCAAGAATACGACCGGTACAACGTGCGGTCATGCCTTCGACCAGACCCTGATAGTCGCCCAGTACTACGGCGCCGACAGAGTCACGCTCCAGGTTCAGTGCCATACCGTAGACACCGCCCGGGAATTCGATCATCTCGCCGTACATAACGTCGGCAAGACCGTGGATCAGGATAATACCATCGGATACGCTGACGATGGTGCCCTCGTTACGGGCTTCAGAAGACACATCAAGCTTCTCGATGCGCTTCTTGAGAATCTCGCTGATCTCAGATGGATTCAGTTGCTGCATTGTTATTCCTCACACTCAGGAATTCATCGCTTCGGCCAGTTTCGCCAGTCGTGCGCGAACGGAACCGTCGATCACAAGGTCATCAGAGCGAACGACCACACCCCCGATGATGGATTTATCCACCTGAGATGTAAGCTTCACTTCACGACCCAACTTGGTGCTGAGGGCCTTGGCCAGTTTTTCCTGCTGTGCATCTTCAAGCGGGAAAGCCGTGGTCAGGTCAACATCGACCTTTTTCTCCAGGTTGGCTTTCAGGCGCTCAAACTGCACGGATACTTCTGGCAGCAGGCTCAGCCGGCCATTCTCGGCCAACAGATGAACAAAGTTCCTGCCTGCTTCATCCGCCTGAGCGTCGAGCACTGACAGTACAACATCAGCTTTCTGCTCGGCACTCAGGCTCGGATTGCTCAGCACTCGGGCCATCAGGCTGTCTTTCACTGCCACAGCAGCAATTGACAGCATCTGTGACCACTGATCGAGGTTGCCCTTGTCGCGCGCATATTCGAATGCGGCTTTGGTGTAGGGCCGAGCGACTGTATTGAGTTCAGCCATCGTAAACCTCGCTTAAAGCTCAGCTGCCAGTTTCTCAACCAGCTTAGCGTGCGCTTTTTCGTCAACAGAGGCTTCCAGAATCTTTTCAGCACCGGCAAGAGCCAGTGTAGCCACCTGAGCACGCAACGCTTCACGTGCACGGTTGACTTCCTGATCGATTTCAGCCTGAGCAGATGCTTTCACACGGTCGGCTTCGACACGTGCCTGCTCCTTGGCTTCCTCGACGATCTGGTTAGCCCGCTTGTTGGCCTGTTCAATGATGGCGGCTGCCTCTTCCTTGCTCGCACGCATTCCGTCAGCAGCCTTTTCCTGGGCCAGCTGAAGATCACGTTTGGCACGGTCGGCCGCATCAAGCCCTTCGGCAATCTTCTTCTTGCGTTCTGCCAGCGCACCGGTAATCGGCGGCCAGACGTATTTCATACAAAATACGACGAAGAGGAAGAATGCAATGGCCTGACCAATGATGGTGAGATTGATATTCACGCCATTACCTCTCGCGGTTGTCTGTTCAAGTAGTTACCCCCGCAGGGGCGCAGTGCCATTCGAACTACTATTAAGCAACAGCGAACAGGACGTACAGACCCAGACCCACGCCGATCATCGGGATCGCGTCAACCAGGCCCATTACGATGAAGAACTGGGTACGCAGCAGAGGAACCAGTTCAGGCTGACGAGCAGCACCTTCCAGGAACTTGCCACCCAGGATACCGATGCCGATAGCAGCACCAATAGCACCCAGACCCAGCATCAGCGCAGCAGCGATATACAGCATTGCTTCCATTTTTTCTCTCCAACTATTTTCAAGGTTAAGTTAGTTAGTTTTGCAAAGGTAAATCGGTTGTTCAGTCGTGTGATCCGTATTACTCAGTGATCATCATGCGCCATGGCGAGGTACACGATTGTCAGTACCATGAAGATGAACGCCTGCAGAGTAATAACCAGGATGTGGAAGATCGCCCAGGGCACGGACAGCACCCACTGAGCCCAAAACGGCAGCAGTGCGATCAGGATAAAGATCATTTCGCCCGCGTACATGTTACCGAACAGTCGCAGCGCCAGTGAAACCGGCTTCGCCAGCAACCCAACCAGTTCCAGGAACAGATTGAACGGAGCAAACATTTTCGGCAGCGGCTGGAAAGACAGTTCGGCAATGAAACCGCCCACGCCTTTCTGCTTGATGCTGTAGTACACGATCAGGGCAAATACGCTCAGGGCCATGCCGCCGGTGGCGTTCACGTCAGTGGTCGGTACTATTTTCATGTACTCAACACCCATCTGAGCAAAGATGTAAGGCACCCAGTCAATCGGCACCAGGTCCATCAGGTTCATCAGGAAGATCCAGACAAAGATGGTTAGCGCAAGCGGGGCAATTACGGCATTCTTGTGGTGAAAGATGCTTTTGACGTTGTCATCGATGAACTCGACCAATGTTTCGACAAAGTTCTGCGCTCCTCCCGGAACACCGGCTGTCATGCTCTTGGCTACCTTGCGGAAGAACCAGATAAACAGAAGACCCAGACCCACGGACCAGAGCATTGTATCGACGTTGATCGCCCAGAAACCCATCTCTGCCGCTTCCTGCGCACCATGCGCGAAGCTCCAACCGTTTTCGGGGTGGTTACCGAATGTCAGGTTGGTCAAGTGATGGGAAATGTATTCTGAGGATGTAACTGTTCCACTTGCCATTCTCAGTATCTCTCATTCAAAGTTTTCAGGAACTGTGTCTGCACTGCTTCAACTGCAGTATCCAGCCGGACAGCTGCAGCAGTATGAAGGTGCCAAATAGGGGAAATGGGCTCAGCGGCTGAACCAGCATGAAGGTTGCACTGAACAGCGCAACCGCCAGCATCATTTTCCCTATTTCGCTCGCATACATACGCATCACGACGCGATGGGCGCTGTCGGTTTCCTGGCCCGAGAGTGCTCGCCAGGTAAAGTACAGGTTCGGGAGCAGATACAGCAATCCACCGAGCATGGCGGAATAGGCTTGCGTCACCCCGAGCAGCAGACAGGCCGCAGATACACTGAGCATCAACGCGGCCTGTTGCAGGAAGATGTGCTTGAATCCCTTGATGTTGCGCCTGTCGCGTACTCCGACAGCCGCTTTTGGGACTTGCTCCGCAGTGTTCTTCCTCAATCCTGATCCTGTATCGTCCGAAACAGTGCCCAAATAGCGGGCAAATTATAGGCATTCCCCCCCTGTTTCTCAACTGAAACCCGGAAGATTTGCACTAAGGTCTTACCCTCAACCGCTGTCAGTGGCGATTCCCTGACGCGGGTCATCCAATCAGCTGTAAAATCGATTCCAGCTCATCGCGAGATTTGAAGTTAATCGAAATCTTGCCCTTTCCGCTCGCCGTTGCGTTGATTTTCACCGGTACCGAAAAGCGCTGTGACAGTTCGCCAGCCAGCTGCTGCAGCTGCTCATCGGGTTGACGTGCAGGCTTCTCTTCAACACTGGCCGGTTGCTGAAAGCGTTTTACCAGCAGTTCGGTTTCCCGTACTGAAAGCCCCTTGGCCACCACTTCATCGGCGGCCCGGATCTGTACCAACCCTTCCAGAGCCAGCAACGCTCGAGCATGACCCATTTCAATGTCACCGTACTCCAGCATCTTCTTGACCTCATCGGTCAAATTCATCAATCGCAGAAGATTGGTAATGGTAGAGCGTGATTTGCCGACGGCATCCGCAACCTGTTGCTGTGTCAGCTCAAACTCAGTCTGCAGCCGGTGCAGCGCTATCGCTTCCTCGATCGGGTTAAGATTCTCGCGCTGAATGTTTTCGATCAACGCCATGGCGATAGCCGCTTCATCCGGCACATCGCGAATAATGACCGGAATGGTGCTCAAGCCTGCCATTTGCGAAGCGCGCCAGCGACGCTCTCCGGCGATGATTTCGTAGCGTCCTCCATCAATCGGGCGCACTACAATGGGCTGCATGACCCCCTGTGCCCGAATGGAGCTTGCCAGTTCTTCCAGTGCCTGTGGCTCAAGGTCACGTCGGGGCTGATAGCGTCCGCGTTGAATATCTTCAAGCGGCATCTGCCGCAAGTCCCCCTGTGTCGCGACCTGCTCACCTTCAGCCTGATCGGCGTAGGGGGAGTCCTGTGCGGCCACATCCGACAACAGCGCATCCAGACCGCGCCCGAGCCCACGTTTTTTCGCTACCATCATTCCGCTTCCTGTTCCATTGTGCCTACCGGCTCAACCTTGCGCTCACGATCCGTCCGTCTGATCAGCTCACCGGCCAAGGCCAGATAGGCCAGTGCTCCGCGAGAGCTCTTGTCATACTGCAACGCCGGCAACCCGTGGCTGGGAGCCTCGGCCAGGCGTACATTGCGCGGGATCACTGTGCGATATACCTTCTCGCCGAAGTATTCCACCAGGTGAGTCGAAACGTCCTTGGTGAGACTCATGCGAGGATCATACATGGTCCGCAGAATGCCTTCGATCTTCAGCTCCGGATTAAGCCTCTGGTTGATCTTGTTGATCGTCCCCACGAGCGCACTGATCCCCTCCAGTGCATAGTATTCGCACTGCATCGGGATAATCACGCCGGACGATGCCGCCAGCGCGTTCACCGTCAAAAGGTTCAGTGAAGGCGGGTTATCGATCAGAATGAAGTCATAGTCATCCATCACCGGCATCAACGCCATCTTGAGACGGAATTCACGCCTCGGCAGCTGCAGCAGCTCAACTTCGGCTGCCGTCAGGTCGCCATTGGCACCGATCAGGTGGTAGCCACAGGGGGTATCCTTGATAATCGCACTGGATGCATCCGTCTGATCGGTCAGCAGCTCATACACGGAGTGTTCCAGTTGATGCTTGTCGACACCACTGCCCATGGTGGCATTACCCTGGGGGTCCAGATCGATCATCAGTACGCGCTTGCGGGTGGCCGCCAAAGAGGCCGCCAGGTTGACGCAGGTGGTCGTTTTGCCAACCCCACCTTTCTGATTGGTGATTGTGATGATCTTGGCCACGTTCAGGTTCTCCCAAGGATCAGCAGATGTCGCTCGCCACTGGTGTCCGGCAGATTGAGCCGGTGTACCTGCTGCAAGGCGAATCCTGTCGGTATCTGTTCGAGTTCGGCTTCCGGATATTGCCCCTTCATCGCCAGAAAAACTCCTGTTTCAGTGGCCAGATGACCACTCAGGGTCAGCATGTCTGCAATGGATGCAAATGCCCGTGAAACTATCATGTCAAACGGGTCCGTATCCACCTGCTCGACACGGCCGTTGATCACTGTCAGATTCTGAAGTCCCAGCTCAATGCGTACTTGCTGCTGAAACCGTGTTTTCTTGCCATTGCTGTCCAGCGTGGTCACATTAAGATCAGGGCGACAGATGGCCAGCGGGATCCCCGGCAATCCCGGGCCGCTGCCGACATCGAGCAGCCGGCCCGAGCCAACCCAGGGGAGTATGCTCAAACTGTCGACCAGATGTCGACTGATCATCTCCAACGGGTCACGCACGGCCGTCAGGTTGTATGCCCTGTTCCACTTCAGCAGCAACTGATGATAGGCCAGCAGCTGCTCGATCTGCGCTGGCAACAGGTCGATATTCAGGTGCTTCAGTGCCTGTTCCAGCGCCTGGCGATATTGATCCATCAATGCTGTACCTGTGTCCGGTTATGGCCGAGCTGGCGTTTCTTCAGGTATACCAGCAGCAGCGAAATGGCTGCGGGCGTCATGCCCTGAATGCGAGAGGCCTGGGCCAGCGTTTCAGGCCGTTGCTGACTCAGCTTAAGCTTCAGCTCATTCGACAGACCGCTGACCTGGCTGTAGTCAAAGTCTTCCGGCAAGCGCGTGTTTTCCTGTCGGCGCATCTGGTCAATCTCGGTTTTCTGACGCTCGATATAACCGGAGTACTTGAGTTGAATCTCGACCTGCTCCGCTGCCTGGCTGTCATTGATGGGCTCGCCCTTGAGCCATGCCACGTCTTGATAGCCCAGCTCGGGACGCTTGATCAGGTCCGCCAGGTTATATTCACGGGTCAACTCGGTTTTCAACCGCTCGTTAAGCTGCTGTGCCTCAACGGTCGATGGATGTACCCAGGTGTTTTTCAGTCGCTGCAGCTCCTGCTCCATTGCTTCGCGCTTGGCTTCAAACCGCGCCCAGCGCTCGTCACTCACCAGCCCGAGTTCTCGGCCCTTTTCGGTCAGGCGCAGATCGGCATTGTCTTCGCGCAGGATCAGGCGGTACTCGGCACGGCTGGTGAACATCCGGTAAGGCTCGGATGTTCCCAATGTAATCAGATCATCCACCATCACGCCAATGTAGGCTTCATCTCGGCGGGGATACCATTGCTCTCGCTCCAGTGCCTTCGCTGCTGCATTGAAACCGGCCAGGAGACCTTGAGCGCCGGCTTCTTCATAGCCGGTTGTACCGTTGATCTGCCCGGCAAAGTAAAGCCCGTTAATGTGACGTGTTTCCAGCGTATGGCGCAGATCCTGCGGGTTGAAGAAATCGTATTCAATCGCGTAACCAGGTCGCGTGATATGCGCATGTTCAAATCCGCGAATCGAGCGAACCAGCTCCATTTGCACATCAAACGGCAGACTGGTGGAGATGCCGTTTGGATAGAGCTCGTGTGTTGTAAGCCCCTCTGGCTCAACAAATACCTGATGCTGATCCTTGTCGGCAAAACGATTGATCTTGTCTTCGATGGAGGGACAGTAGCGCGGTCCAATACCTTCAATTACGCCGGTATACATGGGCGAACGATCCAGCCCGCCCCGGATGATGTCATGCGTGCGTGCATTGGTATGCGTGATGAAGCAGTTGACCTGCTGCGGGTGCTCTTCCACGGAACCCATAAACGACATGACCGGTGTAGGCGTATCACCCGGCTGAGGCTGCATGACAGAAAAGTCCACACTGCGTGCGTCGATGCGCGGTGGGGTACCGGTTTTCAGGCGATCAACCCGTAATGGCAACTCGCGTAATCGCTGTGCCAATCGGATTGATGGAGGATCACCGGCCCGTCCACCGGCATGGTGATCAAGACCAACGTGGATGACACCGCCAAGGAACGTCCCTGCCGTCAGAACCACAGATCGAGCATGAAAACGTATTCCGGTCTGGGTAACGACCCCCTTGACCCTTTCGCCTTCAACGATCAGATCATCCGCTGCCTGCTGGAAAATCTGCAGATTGGGTTGATTCTCCAGTATGGAACGAATGGCGGCCTTGTACAGAATTCGGTCAGCCTGAGCTCGTGTTGCACGTACAGCGGGTCCCTTGCGGGCGTTGAGTACCCGAAACTGGATACCTCCCCGGTCGGTTGCTCTTGCCATCGCCCCATCAAGCGCATCGATCTCTTTCACAAGATGACTCTTGCCGATTCCGCCTATGGCCGGGTTGCAGGACATCTGACCCAGCGTCTCGATGTTGTGTGTCAGAAGCAGCGTTTTGGCTCCGATGCGTGCGGATGCAAGGGCGGCCTCTGTTCCGGCATGTCCGCCGCCGATCACGATTACATCAAAGTGGTCTGGGTAATCCACTGCACAGGCCTCACAGATTGTGTTGTCGAACTGACCGCAAGGGTCGGGTGAAAAGGTCGACAAGTATAGCGTTCTGAAGACCGACAGGAAATGGTCAAATTTTGTACAGGTCTGTTTCTCTTTATATAAAGGATAAGAATTTAAAGGTTTATATATAAAGATGATGATTGTTTGTTATGTATGTGTAGCCTGTTTTTCGTTGATATATCGGTTTTGTTCATTAAATTCAATCAGATAGGACAATACCAACCCTGTTCATCCGACCCTGTGAGGCTGGTTGCGCCCTTTGGATGAGCTGTGGGCAAATAGGGGCTTTATGCACAGAGCATTTCAATCCATAGGATATACACAGCTGCTTTCGGGTCAGCTCAACAGTTTTTGATCAGCATGTTCTCATTGCCGGCGTCATGTTGCCATCCTGAGTACAACATGTGTCTGAGCTGTGCATGTAGTTGTATGAGGTGAGGCAGTTGCTTTGAATTTAACAGTAAAGGCTGTTAATAAGTCTGTGTGCTTTATGTATAACTTTATGTGGACGAGCACTCGTATGCTGGTGCTGGGATATCACGAACCGAGTGTGTAAATAAAAATATATTAAAATCAGCGTGTTAGATTGCGTGTCCTGTGGGTAATCGAAGGCGGGAGTTGGCCTGCCTCGTCTTGGTGTGCCATTTCCTGCAGATGAACGACATTTAACCTGTAATGTGAACCATGCCATGAACAGCACATGTGGACAATTAAATTTGAGAATGGCGGACTGGGGCTGTGAATATTTATGTGGGGTGAAAGGGACTGGTGTCTGTATATGGAGGGAAGGGTATCAAAAGGCCGGCTGTATGCCGGCCAGATGAGTACGGGAATATTTTTACTGGCGAATGCCTTCAATGCTGAGGATAAGTTCCACTTCCTGGGCTGACGGACCCAAATCCATTTGAATGCCAAATTCCGTCAACTTCAGACGGGTTGAACCTTCAAATCCAGTACGATAGCCGCCCCAGGGGTCTTCGCCTTCGCCCAGATGCATGGCGTCGATGGTGATCTCTTTAGTCACGCCATTGAGCGTCAAGTCGCCCGTGATCTGCAGGGCACCCTCTTCGCCGGCCGTGACGGAGCGAGACTCAAACTGTGCAGTCGGGTGAGTCTCTACGTTGAGAAACTCTTCACCGCGCAGGTGCTTGTCACGCTCGGCATGGTTGGAATCAACGCTGGCCGTATTGATGGTGACGCTGACCTGACTTTGTTCCGGCTTGTCCGCATCCCAGCTGAAGCGACCATCAAACTCGTTGAAACCGCCATACAGCCAGCTGTAACCCAAGTGGCTGATTTTGAAATTGACGAAGGCGTGCTGCCCTTGGGTGTCGATGACGTAGTCGGCTGCCTGGGTGGCTGCTGACATGGACAAGATTGAGCTCAGAGCGATACCGGCAAACAGTTTATTCATTCAGATTCTCCTTGGTCTTGGTCGGCCCCGGCTTCAGCATACGTGTGAGTGTGGGGTCGCGGTCGATAAAGTGATGCTTGAGCGCACCTGAAACGTGCAGTGTGATCAGGCCCATAAGCGCCAGGGCCAACCAGTAGTGAATTTTACCGGCGCTGTCTGCCTGCTGTGGCAGGTCCGTTATCAGTGCAGGCACTTCAAACCAGTCGAATACGCTGATGCCTTGCCCTTTTGCAGTCGAGATCAGATAACCGCTGATCACAATACCGAACAGCAGTGAGTACAGCATGAAGTGCGTGAGGTGAGCCAGGCGAATTTCCCAGGGTTTGTGGTTTGAAGGCGGCTTGGGCTGAGGGTTTCCCAATCGCCACAGCAGCCGTGCAAAGAGAGCGGCTGCCAGAATGATGCCGATGCTTTTGTGCCAGAAGGGGGCTGTTTTGTACCACGAGCTGTAATAGGTCAGATCGACCATCCACAGACCCAGCACAAACAGGCCAATGACTGCCAAGGCTACCAGCCAGTGCAGCAGAATACTGACCAACCCATAGGCATTTTGATGATTGCGCAGCGGCAGCATAGTATTCCTCCCGTTCAATAGTGATTATTGTTTCACTGATGCGAGCGGAAAATAAGCCATCTGGCTGGTATAAATGAATCAGTTTTTTTGATCTATTTGCCGATACAGAATGAGCTGAAAATTCTGCCGAGCAGATCATCCGAGCTGAATTCACCGGTGATCTCATTCAGTACCTGTTGAGCCTGGCGCAAATCTTCTGCCAGCAGCTCGCCCGCTCCATGCAGGCCGAGTTGTTCAGCACCGGCTTCAAGCAGTTGAGCCGCGCGTTCCAACGCATCCACGTGACGGCGTCGCGCCATAAAACCACCTTCGGTAGTGGTGTCGAAGCCCATTATCTGCTTTAAATGATCGCGCAATAGGTCGATTCCCTGCCCCTCTTTTGCACTCAGTGAAATCAGTGTGTGTTCACCTTCCTGTCGCATGCCTACCGGTTCACCCGTCAGGTCAGCCTTGTTGCGAATCAACGTGACATGGCTGAAATCGTCAAGATGCTGTGCCAACTCCGGCCACAATTGAGCGGGGTCCGTGGTTGCGGAGTAGGTACTGTCCACCATCATCAGAATGCGGTCGGCGCGGCGAATCTCCTCCCATGCGCGATCAATGCCAATGCGCTCAACAGCATCAGGAGCGTCTCGCAGACCGGCGGTGTCGATAATGTGCAGCGGCATGCCATCAATATGGATGTGTTCACGCAACACATCACGTGTTGTGCCTTCGATATCAGTTACGATCGCGGTTTCACGTCCTGCCAGCGCATTAAGAAGGCTCGACTTGCCGGCATTGGGGCGACCGGCAATCACCACGTTCATGCCCTCACGTAACAGACTGCCCTGGCGTGCCTCCTGACGAACCTGTTGCAGCTGTAACAGAATCTGCTCAAGTGCGTGCTGGACTTTGCCGTCCGCCAGGAAATCGATCTCTTCCTCAGGGAAGTCGATGGCCGCTTCCACATAAATGCGCAGCTGAATGAGAGATTCAACCAGGGCATGAATGCGCTCGGAAAAAGCGCCTTGCAACGAACGCAGTGCACAGCGTGCAGCCTGTACCGACGAGCTGTCAATCAAGTCGGCAATTGCTTCGGCCTGGGCCAGATCAAGCTTGTCGTTGAGAAAGGCCCGTTCCGAGAACTCACCGGGCCGTGCCAGTCGTGCGCCCAGCGAGAGTACGCGCTGCAGCAGCAGGTCAATGATGACGGGACCGCCATGTCCCTGAAGCTCAACCACATCTTCACCGGTGAAGGAGTGAGGGTTCGGGAAGAAGATCGCGATACCCTGATCCAGTTGTTCACCGTCGTCCCCCATGAAAGGGGTGTAATGGGCGTGACGGGGCTTTGGCGTGAATCCAATCAGCTGCTCAGCGATGGCCAGCGCCTCAGGGCCGGACAGACGAACAATGCCCACGCCTCCTCGACCGGGTGGAGTAGCCTGGGCAGCAATGGTATCCTGGGCACTGTTGAGCATCTGGATCTCCTTGTAACAACGAAAAAGGCTCCCGAAGGAGCCTTTATTCTACCTGCAGAACATGCCGTCAGTCTTTGGCACTGCCTGCTTCGATTTGTTTGTTGATCACCCACTGCTGGGCTATCGACAGGATGTTGTTGACCAGCCAATACAGAACCAGGCCAGCCGGGAACCAAAGGAAGAAGAAGGTGAAGATAACGGGCAGCATCTTCATCAGCTTCGCCTGCATGGGATCGGGCGGTGTCGGGTTCAGCATCTGCTGGATGAACATGGTAATGCCCATCAGGATCGGCAGAATGAAGTACGGGTCCATCTGCGACAGATCCTGAATGTAACCGTAGAACGGTGCGTGGCGCAGCTCTACTGATTCCATCAGTACCCAGTACAGCGCGATGAATACCGGCATCTGCACGAGAATCGGCAGACAGCCTCCCAGCGGATTGATCTTCTCCTTCTGGTACAGCTTCATCATTTCCTGAGACATCTTCTGGCGGTCATCGCCATAGAGTTCCTTCAGGCGCGCCATTTCGGGTCCGAACTTGCGCATCTTGGCCATCGACTTGAATGCCTTGGCGTTCAAATGGAACAGTGCCGCCTTGACCAGAATGGTAATGCCGATGATCGCCAGACCCCAGTTGCCCACCAGTGAGTGGATCCATTTCAGCAGCATGTACAGCGGCGAAGCAATCCACCAGAGCCAGCCGTAATCAATGGTCAGATCAAGATTGGGGGCAATCTGCTCCAGCTGATCAACGTCCTTGGGACCGGCATAGAAGGTTGCACTGACAGTCTCGGACTGGCCGGGTGCGACCGTGAACGAGGGCGACAGGAACCCGGCAATGTAGTTGCCGTTCAGCTTGCGAGACTGATAGGTGTATTCAGTACCCGGCTGCGGAATCCACGCGCTGAGGAAATAGTGCTGCACCATGGCAACCCAGCCGTCAGGGCTGGTGACGTTGAAGCGTGCATCATCCATGTCGCCGAAATCGACCTTCTGATAGTTGTTCTCGGCGGTGGAGAATACAGCGCCCAGATAGGACTGCATGCCCATACTGTTCTGCTGTGAAGGATCGGAAGAACCATCACGCTTGATCTGGCCGAACAGTACACCCTGGAACGGAGCCTCGGTCGGGTTCTTGATCAGGTATTCCATACCGACACGGTATTCACCCTGGAAGAAGGTAAAGCGCTTGGTGATTTCAACACCCTGTTCAGTTGTGAAGTTCAGATCCACAACCAGGCTGTCACCTTCCAGAGCGTATTCCGTTTGTGCACTGCTGAACACGGGGCGGCCATTTGCATTGGCATCCGGGCCATCAGTACCGATCAGGCCGCTTTGAGCGACATAGGTGCGGTTGGCATTCTGTTCCAGCAGGATGAAAGGCTGAGTTGAATGAAGTGCAGCCTTGTGCTTGGGCAGCGCCGCCTGAATGATATCCCCGCCGCGGGGATCGATCAGCAGTTCAAGTACATCCGTACGGACTGTAATGAGGCCAGTGGCAGAGGCGTTGGCAACCGCTGAAGTATCGGTTCCTGTTTGGGGTATGTCCGCACTCGCCGCGGCATCGGATGCCTGTGGCAATTCCGAAACGGCCGCAGCCGCATCGCTGGAATAGGCGGAAGTGCTGGTGACCTGCTGCTCGGGCTGGCGGGAGGGACCGTAATCCTCGTTCCACTGCAGCACCATCAGGTAAGATACCAGTGCCAGAGCGGCAATCAGTATGACTCGCTGTACATCCATGGTGGTAGAACCATCAGTTTGTTATGTGAGCTTTCGCGCTTTCTTGCCGGCACGCGACCAACAACGCCTGATGACGGCATGCAACTCGGGATTTTCAAGTGTATCCAGACCCTTGCGAGCCAGAATAACCATATCCAATGCCGGTAGCTCATGCTGATGCAGGCGAAAAGACTCGCGAATGATACGCCGAACACGGTTTCGTTTCACCGCCCGACGGACATTTTTCTTTGATATTACGAATCCGATCCGGGGATAACCAAGATCATTGGGGCGGGCCAGGATCAGCAGGTGCTGGTCCGGTACTTTGACATCTGCGCGGTCAAATACACGCGAGAAATCCCCGCTCGTCAGCAGTCGCAGACGGCGGGGATATCGAAAATCGGTCATTCAGTCATGCGACCTTATTCAGAATCTGAATCAAGCAGACAGACGCTTACGACCTTTAGCGCGACGACGGTTCAGAACCTGACGGCCATTTGCTGTTGCCATACGAGCACGAAAACCGTGTGTACGTTTGCGTTTCAGAACGCTGGGTTGGAATGTTCTTTTCATTGCCTCAGTCCTACTTACACTGATGTACGTGAGGTGGCTGATATCCACGGGTAAAAAATCAAGACGCGAAATTCTATGGGATAGCGGACTATCTTGCAAACACTTTTTGCATTTTGGCCCTGAAAACGAAATGCCGGATGAAAGGGGTTACGTTGCGCACGAATGTTCTGAGTTTGGAAATGGCGCACACGTTCGAGGTAACGAAATTGAATATATATGTGCGTAAGTAAGATTATTTTATAAAAAACATCAAATTGGGCTGTTAGTAATGAGGTGGTAAAGCTGTATTTATGCCCTTTTTTGATCATTTGGTGGTCTTTTTCATTAATTGACCGTGAGTAAAACGCAGTTGAATTGTGTTGGGTGATTTTTTTGCACAAAGTTGGCCATTACTGTGGATAACCATTGCCTGAGGCGCTAGAATGATCCTCTTCGAATTTTTGTGATCCCCCGGGACTCTGAGGCCTGAGCGGTTGGGAGTAAACGGATGTCGGTAGAGCTTTGGGAACAGTGCCTTAGGAGCCTCCAGCAGGAGTTCCCTGCCCAGCAATTCAATACATGGATTCGCCCTCTTCGAGTGCAGAATGATTCTTCGCAGGAGCTGTTGCTGTTGGCGCCGAATCGTTTCGTGCGTGACTGGGTTGCGGACAAGTTCCTGGCACGTATTCAGCAGGCTGTTTCCGAGGTGACCGGTGATCTGAATACCGAGGTGCGGCTTGATGTGTCTGGACAGGGGGCAACCATGGCCTCTACACCACGCCATCGCACCGCCCCTGTGCGCAACCGACGTCAACCGGTTCAGTCGGCTCCGCGTTCACCCGTATCTGCCCCCTCGCCCGCCATGTCGAGTGCCGCTCCTGCTGTGTCTCAATCCCCGCGTGCGGTCGAGCCCCCCGCTGCGCAGCCGCCAGTGGCGGCTGAGTTTGTCGAGTCGGCAACGGCCGATGACTGGAGCGAGGAGCCCACGCCACAGATGGGCTTTTTTGATCAGCAGGAACCGGCAGAAACGTTACTGGTCGCCAACTCCATGGGTGGGCGCCGGGTTGAAGTTGAAGGCAGCGTGCGTCATCAATCTAACCTCAACCCGATGTTTACCTTTGAGTCTTTCGTGCAGGGTAAATCCAACCAGCTGGCGCTGGCAGCGGCTCAGCAGGTTGCTGACAACCCGGGGGGGTCCTATAACCCTCTCTTCATCTATGGGGGTGTGGGGCTTGGTAAAACTCACTTGATGCATGCAGTCGGTACCGAAATGCTCAAGCGCAATCCGAATGCACGTATTGTCTATCTGCACTCCGAGCGCTTTGTGGCGGATATGGTCAAGGCGCTGCAACTGAATGCAATCAACGACTTCAAGCGCTATTACCGCTCTGTCGATGCACTGTTGATCGATGACATTCAGTTCTTCGCTGGCAAGGAGCGTTCCCAGGAAGAGTTTTTCCATACCTTCAATGCGTTGCTTGAGGGCGGTCAGCAGATGATTCTGACCAGTGACCGCTATCCCAAAGAGATTCACGGGGTTGAAGAGCGCCTGAAATCTCGTTTTGGATGGGGGCTGACGGTAGCGATCGAGCCGCCCGAGCTTGAAACGCGGGTGGCCATTCTGATGAAAAAGGCCCAGGAGGCCCGCGTTAACCTGCCCGACGATGCTGCCTTCTTCCTTGCGCAGAAAATTCGCTCCAATGTCCGTGAGCTCGAAGGCGCACTCAAGCGTGTGATAGCGAATGCTCACTTCACAGGCAGTACGATCAATACGCCTTTCATCAAGGAATCGCTGAAAGACCTGCTGGCGTTACAGGACAAACAGGTTAGTATTGATAACATTCAGCGTGTTGTCGCTGATTACTACAAGATCAAGGTGGCTGATCTGCTCTCCAAGCGTCGCAGTCGTTCTGTGGCGCGGCCGCGTCAAATGGCGATGAGCCTGGCGAAAGAGCTGACCAATCACAGTTTGCCCGAAATCGGTAACGCCTTTGGTGGACGTGATCACACGACAGTGCTTCATGCCTGCCGCAAGATCAAAGAGCTGCGTGAAACCGATACTGACATTGCCGAAGACTACAAAAATCTGCTGCGTCATCTGACGGCGTAGTACAGGATCCTGACAGGGTAGCCAGAATCATGAGACTTGTTATATCCAGAGAAGCGCTCATCAAACCACTGCAGCTGGTGGCGGGTGTTGTGGAACGCCGTCAGACACTGCCGGTACTGTCCAACATTCTGCTTGTTGCCGAAGGCGATCAGCTGTCCATGACCGGGACCGACCTTGAGGTTGAGCTGGTGGGTCGTGTACAGCTTGATGAGCCGGCAGAAGCGGGCTCCGTAACTGTGCCTGCGCGCAAGCTGATGGATATCTGCAAGTCGCTGTCTGACGATGCCCGCATTGAGCTGGAGCTCTCGGGTCAGAAGATGATGATCAAGTCAGGGCGCAGCCGTTTCAGCCTCTCGACACTGCCGGCGCAGGAATTTCCCAATGTGGAAGACAGCCCTGAGACCTTTGAACTCAAGCTGCCGCAGTCATCACTTCGGCGCTTGATCGATCAGACCGGCTTTTCCATGGCGCAGCAGGATGTGCGCTACTACCTCAATGGCATGCTGCTTGAGGTCAAGGATGGAGAGCTTCGCAGCGTAGCGACTGATGGTCACCGTCTTGCAACTTCGGTCTGCCCCGTGGAAACGGACAGCAGTACTCAGCAGCAGATCATCGTGCCGCGCAAGGGTATTCTGGAGCTGGCGCGACTGCTGCAGGGCGGTGATGAAAACGTGCGGCTGGTGATCGGGGCCAATCATATTCGCGCCAATGTGGGTGATTTCACTTTCACATCCAAACTGGTGGATGGCAAGTTCCCGGATTATCAGCGTGTCATTCCGCGCAATGGCGACAAGGAGCTGCTGGGAGATCGTCAGGAACTGCGTCAGGTCTTCAGTCGTATCGCGATTCTGTCCAATGAAAAATATCGTGGTGTGCGTCTGACACTGACTGACGGCTATCTCCAGGTTATGGCCAATAACCCTGAGCAGGAAGAGGCAGAAGAGACCGTTGCCGTTGACTATCAGGGCGGCCAGCTTGAGATCGGTTTCAACGTCAACTACCTGCTTGATGTGCTGTCGATTCTCAACTCGGATGTCGTGCGCTTTACTCTTCTCGACTCCAACAGCAGCGCGCTGATTCAGGGGTATGACGAACCTAACGCACTTTACGTTGTCATGCCGATGCGCATGTGACCCTCTGTCGGGGGCCTTTGTGCCCCCGTTGATACCTGCACTGATGCCCCTCAAGCAACTCCGTATCCAGCACATTCGCAATCTGTCCAATGTCACTGCAGAGCGGCTTAGCCGAATCAATATACTGTATGGTGACAATGGCAGCGGCAAAACCAGTGTGCTTGAAGCGATCCACTTTCTGGGTCTGACACGCTCGTTTCGTGGCAGTCAGTTTCGCCATCTTGTCCAGGAAGGTGAAACACAGGCCCTGGTATTTGCTCAAACCGATCCTCTTGGCACCGGCCAGATAAAGCCGCTGGGCGTTGAGCGCAGCCTGGATGCTGATGTCAGGGTGCGCTATGCCGGCGAGACGCTGGATTCGGCTTCGCTTGCCGAGCTGCTCCCCATCCAGGTCATCAACAGCGATACCTTCGATCTTCTCGACGGCAGCCCAGGTGTTCGTCGTCAGGTTCTGGATTGGGGGACCTTCCATTCCGATCCTGTCTTTATCCGTCTCTGGCGTGGGTTCAGGCGTATCCTCAAGCAGCGAAATTCACTGCTGAAGTGTGGTAAAATTGACCCTCGTGTGAGGCAGGTCTGGGATGCGGAGTTTGTTCAGTATGCCGAACAGATGACGGCACTGCGACAGGCCTACATCGAGCAGCTCAGGCCGGGTTTTGAGCAGGCCTTGAGTGCGCTGTTGCAAGGTATAGAGGTTCGCTTGCTGTTCAGTCCGGGCTGGGATCGAAAGCGCGGGCTGGAACAGCTGATGGCAGAGAGCTTTGATCGCGATCTGCGACAGGGCTTCACCTCATTGGGACCACAGCGAGCCGATCTTCGCTTCAAGGTTGGTACGCTCAATGCCGCGGATCGGCTTTCCCGAGGGCAAAAAAAACTGGTTGTCAGTGCTTTCAGGCTGGCCCAGGGCGCGTTGTTTCATCGCCTCAACAACCGCGCCTGTATTTATCTGATCGATGATCTGCCTGCTGAACTTGATGAACGTCACTGCAGGCAGTTCTGTGAATTTTTAGAGGCAAGTGCCAATCAGTGCTTTATCACCTGCGTCGACCCCTCACTTCTGAGCCGGGTCTGGCAGGCCGACACTGATGTTGCACTGTTCAGGGTGGAATCCGGTACGTTAACGCACAGGGGTGCGCCAGGAGATCAAACATGAGTGGTGAAAACCAGAACTATGACTCGTCCAGTATCAAGGTCCTGAAGGGGCTTGATGCGGTCAGAAAGCGACCGGGCATGTATATCGGGGATACGGATGACGGCAGTGGCCTGCATCACATGGTATTCGAGCTGGTCGACAATGGCATTGACGAGGCGCTTGCCGGTCACTGCTCCGAGATTGGCGTGATCATACACCCCGACGAGAGTGTTACCGTCTCCGACAATGGACGTGGTATTCCAACCGATATTCACAAGGAAGAAGGCGTGTCGGCTGCCGAGGTCATCATGACGGTGCTGCACGCCGGTGGCAAGTTTGACGACAACACCTATAAGGTATCGGGTGGCTTGCATGGTGTGGGCGTCTCGGTTGTAAACGCCCTTTCGTCTGAGTTGAAGCTTACGATCCGTCGCGCCGGGCAGGTACACGAGCAGATCTACCATCACGGTGTGCCTGAAGCACCGTTGCGTATTGTCGGAGAAACCGACCAGACCGGTACCATCGTACGCTTCAAGCCGTCCGAAGAGACCTTCAGCAACATCAGTTTCCAGTATGACATTCTGGCCAAGCGCCTGCGCGAGCTGTCATTCCTCAACTCGGGCGTTCGCATTCGTCTCAAGGATGAGCGCTCCGGTCGTGAAGAAGTATTCGAATACGAAGGTGGCCTTGCCGCGTTCGTTGAGTTCCTGAACCAGAACAAGTCTCCCATCAATAAAATCTTCCACTTCAATACCATGCATGACAACGGTGTGGGCGTGGAAGTTGCGATGCAATGGAATGATGGTTTTCAGGAAGGTCTGCACTGTTTCGCCAACAATATTCCTCAGCGTGATGGCGGTACGCACCTGTCCGGTTTCCGCGCTGCGCTCACGCGCTGCCTTAATAACTACATTGAGTCCGAGCAGCTCAACAAGAACGGCAAGGTCAGCACCAGTGGTGATGACAGCCGTGAAGGTCTGGTGGCCATCATCTCGGTCAAGGTTCCGGATCCAAAGTTCTCGTCTCAGACCAAGGACAAGCTGGTTTCTTCTGAGGTAAAGACTGCCGTTGAGCAGTTGATGGCGTCCGAGCTGAACGATTACCTGCTTGAAAATCCGCAGGACGCCAAGGCCGTCGTACAAAAAATGATCGATGCCGCGCGTGCACGAGAAGCCGCACGTAAGGCACGTGAAATGACGCGTCGCAAGGGCGCTCTGGATGTGGCCGGTCTGCCGGGCAAGCTTGCGGACTGTCAGGAAAAGGATCCCGCACTGTCTGAACTTTACCTGGTGGAGGGTGACTCCGCAGGTGGGTCTGCCAAGCAGGGACGTGATCGCCGTGCACAAGCGATCCTTCCACTGAAGGGTAAAATTCTCAACGTCGAGAAGGCTCGCTTCGACAAGATGCTGACCTCCGCCGAGGTGGGTACCCTGATCACTGCACTTGGCTGTGGCATTGGGCGTGAAGAGTTCAATGCTGATAAGCTTCGCTATCATCGCATCATCATCATGACGGATGCGGACGTCGACGGCTCTCACATTCGTACGTTGCTGCTGACCTTCTTTTTCCGTCAGATGCCTGAATTGATCGAGCGTGGTCACATCTACATCGCACAGCCACCGCTCTACAAGATCAAAAAAGGCAAGCAGGAGCAGTACCTCAAGGATGATGAAGCCCTTGATAACCATCTGCTCCAGGGCGCCCTTGATGGTACCAGTCTCTTCCCGGGTGAGGACTCCCCTGCTATTTCGGGTCAGGCACTCGAGTCCTTGATCACACGCTATCGTCAGGTCGAGCGCATGTGTGAGCGATTGAGCCGTGTGTACCCTTACGAAGTGTTGAAGCGGCTGCTTTACTTGCCGACTCTTACACTGGATCAGCTGTCTTCTGCTGATGAAGTTCAGCAGTGGTCTGAGCGGCTTTGTGAAGCCCTTTCAACCTATGTTGATGGTGGCGAGCGCTATGAATGCTCTCTCAAACTGGACCGTGAACACAGTCTGTACCTGCCGGTGATCAAGATCATTCAGCATGGTGTCGATACCGACTACACCCTTGATTCCGAGTTTTTCCGTTCACGTGACTATCAGTCGATCGTATCGCTTGGGCATGAGCTGCAGTCACTCCTTGAGGACGGTGCCTACCTCCAGCGCGGCGAGCGCCGGTTCCCGCTTAATGAGCTGGGTACAGGTATCCAGTGGCTATTGGAACAGTCTCGTCGCGGCAACTCGATTCAGCGCTACAAGGGGTTGGGTGAGATGAACCCGGAGCAGCTTTGGGAAACCACCATGGATCCCAATGCGCGCCGCATGTTGCAGGTCACCATTGATGATGCCATCGCGGCTGATCAGCTGTTTACCACGTTGATGGGTGATGAAGTTGAGCCTCGTCGTAATTTTATCGAGTCCAATGCGCTGAATGTGGCGAACCTTGATATATAAATGTCATTGATTGTTGGATCTCATCTAAGATGAGAGTGAAAAAAAAGCAGCCTTTTGGCTGCTTTTTTATTGGTCTGTAGCAAATATCAGCTCAATCCCTTTTGTCTCTGACAGCCAATCGATCTTGGGTTAGGATGGAAATCATTTGAAGCTCGTTTCGCCTCACGCTTTCCTGGGGTCTGTTGCAGCTACAGACTCTCTGTTTTCATTGCGTTCCTTGAATGCTTTCAGGTTTGGAAGCTCTCCCAAGTCTATCATCGACCTGAATTCGGCCCAGTCCAAAAGTGTGTACAGGCATATGGCAGGATAGCTCCATTGCTCGAATGCTTCCTTTGCCACCAGCTTTTCCAACTCATTCAGTGTGGTGGCGGCTCTATCTTTTTGCAGTTTGATATAGAGCTGATCCGCCTCTACATCTATTCCCGATCGTTTGATCAGTAGTAAAGCAATTAATGCATCTGTCGCTCCATCAATAATGCTGACCAGGTTTTCTTCATTCCAGTTCAATGGTGGAACTTTCAATTTCTCGGTGGCTATGTATCGAGCAATGATCCTTGAATCATATACTGTCATGTCCCCATCTATCAGTACTGGTATGCGCATTATAGGCGTCTTCTGGCGCAGCACTTCCCGGTCAGCATTGTAGATGTCCAGATCACTGAACCTGTGCGGCGTCTCGCACAGTAAGAGCCGAATGCGTCGAACATAGGGTGACGTGCTTGATCCTATCAGTTCCATTTCTTTCTCCAGAGTGATGAAGTGTTCCACGTGAAACATTTAAGAAGTATAGGATGGGATTGAAAGGTTTGAGTGTTCCACGTGAAACATGTGAAATTTAAGCAATAAAAAACCCCGCATGCGGGGTTTTTTAATAGGAAGCATTAGCCCAGTAATGAGATATCAGCGACGCCCAGGAACAGCCTGCGCAAGCGAGCAAGTAGTGCAAGGCGATTAAGCTTAAGTGATTCGTCCTCAGCCATCACCATGACCTGATCAAAAAACAGGTCGACAGTCGTGCGGAGCTGGGCGAGGCGCTCAAGCGCATCACGATACTCACCTCGTTCAAACAAGGGCGTGATCTCACCTTCAATGTTATCGAGCTGGTTCGCAAGCTCGCGCTCGGCATGTTCGTGTAGCAGTGAAGAGTTTGTATCGGTTGAAATCGAACCGCCCTGCTTTGCCAGTATGTTGCTGACACGTTTATTGGCAGCGGCCAGTGCGGCAGCTTCGGGCAGATTGCGGAAGTGGTTGACGGCTTCAATACGACGATCAAAATCAAGCGGGCTGGTAGGACGCAGTGCGTGAACAGACAGGAAAGTTTCGGCGCTGATGCCACGGTCATCGTACCAGGCACGGAAGCGATCCAGCATGAAGTCCAGCACGCGATCAGCAAGACCCTCTTCTGCAGGCAGGTTGTTGTGCTGAGCGACTGCAATGCTGAGCAGTTCGTGCAGGTCAATGTCGAGCTTGTGCTCAACAATGATACGCAGCACACCAAGCGCTGCGCGGCGCAGTGCAAACGGGTCCTTGGAGCCAGTAGGGGGCTGGTTGATACCAAACAGGCCGGTCAGGGTGTCGAGGCGATCCGCAATGGCCAGGGCAATACCTGTGCGAGCCGATGGCAGATCGTCACCCGCAAAGCGAGGCATGTACTGCTCATTCAGGGCTTGTGCCACCTCTTCCGCTTCACCGTCATGCAGGGCGTAATGGTATCCCATCAGGCCTTGAAGTTCGGTGAATTCGAACACCATATCGGTCATGAGGTCGCACTTGCTGAGAGCTGCAGCCCGGCGCGCATATTCAGCGTTGCCGCCAATCAGGTCGGAAATTGCTGCAGCCAATCCTTCTATTCGCTGGGTTTTCTCAAAGATAGTGCCAAGCTGCTGCTGGAATACAACGTTCTTGAGTTTCTCGATTCGCGCTTCAAGCGGTTGCTTCTTGTCGGTCTCGAAGAAGAAGGCGGCATCGGACAAGCGTGGGCGGATGACCTTTTCGTTCCCCTCGATAACCTGCTGAGGGTCTTTTGACTCGATGTTCGCAAGCGTGATGAAGTATGGCATCAGCTTGCCCTGGGCATCCAATGCATGGAAATACTTCTGGTTTTCCTTCATGGAGGAGATCAGGGCTTCGGCCGGTACCTCAAGGAACCGCTCCTCGAATCGACCGGTCAGCGCTACGGGCCATTCATTCAGGGCCGTCACTTCATCAAGCAGGTCATCATCAATCTGCGTTGTGCCGCCAATGCGTTCGCCTTCACGAATAACCTGTTCGCGAATCATCTCACGGCGAGCAGAGAAATCAGCGATTACCTTGCCGGTTTCAAGCAGTGCTTTCGGATAATCAGCGGGCACCATGATTTCAATTTCATGATTGTAATGAAAGCGGTGGCCGCGGGTCTTGCGCCCTGCCTTGAGGCCCAGAACTTCCGCATCCACGACCTCGTCACCCAGCAGCATGACCAGCCATTTGACCGGGCGAACAAACTCGGTGCGGGATGATCCCCAGCGCATGCGCTTGGGGATGGGGAGCTTGTTCAGGGAGTCGCTGACTATTTCGGGTAGCAGGGATGCAGTGCTCTGCCCCTTTTCAACGCCACGGTAAACGTAATAGTTGCCCTTGGGGGTTTCCATGACATCAAGCTGGTCCATGCCAACGCCACAGGAACCGGCAAAGCCCTGTATGGCTTTCTCGGGAGCCTGAGTGGAGGGACCGCGCTTCTCAATGGTGCGGTCGGGCTGCTGCAGCTGGATGTCGCCAACCAAAACGGCCAGGCGACGAGGAGATGCAAACGGGGTGGCCGCTGCAAATGAAATGCCCGCTGCTTCAAGGCCTGCAGTGATGCCATTGAGAAAGGCATCAGACAGGGTTTTAAGTGCCTTGGGCGGCAGCTCTTCGGTACCCAGTTCGACCAGAAAATCGTGTTGAGACATTACTTATCCTCCTCACAGGCAGACAGGACTTCTGCCCGGATCGCTTCAGGGGCCAGGGGGAAGCCAAGGGCGCGGCGCTTTTCAAAGTATGCATGAGCCACATCACGTGCCAGAGTGCGTACGCGAAGTATGTAGCGCTGGCGCTCGGTAACGGAAATGGCGTGGCGGGCGTCCAGCAGGTTGAATGTATGTGAGGCCTTAAGCACCATTTCATAGGCCGGTAGCGGCAGATCCGCTGCAAGCAGCTTCTGGCATTCCGACTCATAGTGGTCAAAGTTAGCGAACAGGGCGGGCACATCAGCGTGTTCAAAGTTGTAGGCGGACATTTCAACTTCGTTCTGGTGGAACACGTCACCGTAGCTGACTGAACTGCCATCCGGGTAGCGGGCCCACACAAGATCATAAATGCTGTCCACACCCTGCAGGTACATGGCAATACGCTCAAGGCCGTAGGTGATTTCACCGGTCACCGGATAGCATTCAAGACCACCGGCCTGCTGGAAGTAGGTAAACTGAGTCACCTCCATGCCGTTGAGCCATACTTCCCAGCCAAGACCCCATGCGCCCAGAGTCGGAGATTCCCAGTTGTCCTCGACAAAGCGGACATCGTGAATCGACAGGTCAATACCCAATCGCTCAAGGGAACCAAGATAGAGCTCCTGAATGTTGTCAGGCGAGGGCTTTAGCACAGTCTGGAACTGGTAGTAGTGTTGCAGGCGGTTTGGGTTCTCGCCATAGCGGCCATCGGTGGGACGACGGCTGGGCTGTACATAGGCCGAGCGCCAGGTCTCAGGACCAATGGCACGCAGGAATGTACAGGGGTGGAACGTACCGGCACCCACCTCCAGGTCCAGTGGCTGCACGATGACACAGCCCTGTTCGGCCCAGTATTGCTGCAGGGCCAGGATCAGTCCCTGGAATGTGCTAACGTCTGGAGTCACCTTGTCAGTCACGGAAATCACCATTGCTGTTGAATGTGGTCGAAATAAGAGCCGAATTATACATGATCTGCGGGTTTTATGACCTGTTGGGCCGATACTGAATCGTCATTGGCAGCGGCCGAGTTGATGCTTTTTCGCCATCGGTAACGGCAGTGATTTATAATCAATTCTGACTTAAGCGTAAGGACGGAGAGTGATTTGAAACAGGTCAAGGCGATTCTGGCGGTTTTGCTACTTGGGATATTGTCCCTGCTGCCGCTGCGGGCCTCTCAGGGGCTTGGACACTGGCTTGGCAATCGGCTCTGGAGAAAGGGAGATCGTGCCAAAATGACCTTCCAGACACGGCGCAATATCGGTCGCTGTTTCCCGGAAATGGATGAGGGAGCGCAGGATGCCCTGGTGCGCGAAAGTCTTCAGCAAACCGGCTGCTCACTTTGCGAAATGGGTATGGCCTGGCTATGGCCGGCGCGTCGCACACTGAAAAAAATTCGTCAGATCCATAACGCTGAGTTGTTGGAAGATGCAATTGCACAGGGCAAGGGAGTCATTCTGATTGCACCACACCTGGGTAATTGGGAGGTGCTAAACCTCTGGCTGTCGGCTCACTACGATTTTACGGCCATGTACAAGCCACCCCGCCTGAAACTCATGGATGACCTGATCAAACGCATGCGTGCCCGTTTGGGAACACGGATGGCCCCTGCTGATACGCGTGGCGTCAGGATGGTGATGAAGGCCCTGCGTCGTGGCGAGATGGTCGGGATTTTGCCGGATCAGGAGCCGGAGGCCAGTGGCGGTATCCATGTTCCGTTTTTCGGGAATCCGGCACTGACCATGAAGCTGCTGCCGCAGCTGGCAGCCCAGACGGGGGCTGTAGTTGTCTGTGGCTATGCAGAACGATTGCCGCAGGCGCAGGGCTTTGATCTGCATTTCAGGATGGCGGATGCCGAGATTAACAGCAAGGATCTGGAGCAGGCTGCCACCGCCATGAATCGGTCAGTGGAAGCCTGTGTGCGTGCGCTTCCCGCGCAATATCAGTGGGAGTACCGCCGCTTCAGCCATCAGCCAGCGGGGGAGCCCCGATTTTACGATTGATTATCGGCGCCAGAAGGCCGGCGTGAACAGTACCAGCATGGTGAACACTTCAAGCCGGCCCAGCAGCATTGCAAGACACAGAATCCACTTGGCGGTTGCGTTGATATCACCAAAGTGGGCGGACACATCTCCCAGCCCTGGGCCCAGGTTGTTCAGGGTTGCGCCCACCGCTGACCAGGCGGTTATCTGATCCAGACCGGTGGCCAGCAGCGCAATCAGCATGACCACAAACACGATCAGATAGACGGAGAAAAACCCCCAGACGGCTTGCAGAATCCGGTCGGGAATCGGACGTTGCCCCAGTTTGACCGGTATCACTGCATTGGGGTGGATGAGCCTCAGAATTTCACGATAGCCCTGCTTGAGAATCAACAGTACCCGGATCGCCTTCATGCCGCCGGCCGTCGAGCTGGCACAGCCACCGACGAATGCCAGTACAAACAGCATGAATGGCAGCATGGCGGGCCAGTGAGCAAAGTCGGCGGTGGCGTACCCAGTGGTAGTGGCCACGGACACAACCATAAAGGCGGCCTTTCGCAATGCCTCGACTGCCGGGTAGGTCTGAGTCATGACCAGCACAAACAGCGTGAGGAGTGTGACCAGACCCAGCAGCGACAGGTAAAACCGCACTTCGGGATCCTTCAGGTAATGGCCCAGGCTGTGGTGGCGCCAGGCGAAAAAGTGCAGCCCGAAATTGATGCCCGCTACGACCATGAAGAATATGCCTATCGACTCAATCAAGGCGCTGTCGAAATGACCGATACTGGCATCGTGGGTGGAAAATCCTCCAATGGCCACAGTTGAAAAGCTGTGTCCGATGGCATCAAAAGGCGTCATGCCCGCGAGCCAGTAGGCCAGTGCACAGGCGATGGTGAGTGACAGATAGATATACCAGAGCGCCTTGGCTGTTTCGGTGATGCGGGGTGTCAGTTTGTTATCCTTGACCGGTCCCGGCGCCTCGGCACGGTAGAGCTGCATGCCACCAATACCCAGCATCGGCAGGATCGCAACAGCCAGCACGATGATCCCCATCCCGCCCAGCCATTGCAGCTGCTGGCGATAGTAGAGGATGGAATGTGGCAGCTGATCGAGCCCCGTCATAACCGTCGCACCGGTGGTTGTCAGACCCGAAATCGACTCGAAAACCGCATCCACGGCCGAGAGACCCGGTGATGCTGCCAGCATCAGTGGCAGCGAACCGAATACACCCAGCACCGTCCAGAATAGAACCGTTACCAGAAAGCCGTCACGGATGCTCAGCTCCTGTCTCACGGTATAGACCGGCATCCAGATCATGAAGCCGGTTGCCAGTGTAATCGCAAAGGCCGAAATGAATGCCCAGTGGGTTTCATCGGCATAAAAGAGCGACACCCCCAGCGGTGGCAGCTGGGTAATGCTGAAAATCATCAGCAGGATGCCGAGAATGCGGAGAATGACCCGAAAGTGCATGTGTGTGCCTCAGAAGAAAGTCAGGCCAACCTGGAACAAGCGCTCGACCTCAGCGATGCGGCGTTTGTCGACCAGAAACAGAATGACATGATCATCGTTTTCGATCACCAGATCGTCATGGGCAATGAGTACCTCGTTGCCGCGAATGATGGCGCCAATGGTTGTCCCCGGCGGCAGGTCGATCTCTTCGATGGCACGGCCAACCACCTTGGAACTCTTCCGATCCCCGTGAGCGACTGCTTCCAGAGCCTCTGCAGCACCGCGTCGCAATGAATGCACGGCTGCAACATCACCGCGACGAACATGTGTCAACAACGCGCCAATGGTGGTCTGCTGGGGCGAGATTGCAATGTCGATCACCCCGCCCTGAACCAGATCCACATAGGCAGGGTTGTTGATCAAAGTCATGACGGTGCGTGCCCCCAGACGCTTGGCCAGCATGGATGCCATGATGTTGGCTTCGTCATCGTTGGTCAGCGCACAGAAAACATCGGTATCCTCGATATTCTCTTCAATCAGCAAGTCACGGTCAGACGCGCTGCCGTGCAGCACAATGGTGTTGTTCAGATCACGTGCAAGCAGGTTGCAGCGCGACAGATTGTGCTCGATCAGCTTGACCTGATAGTCGTTCTCGATGGAACCGGCCAGGCGTGCGCCGATATTACCGCCACCGGCTATGATGATGCGCTTGTAGGAACGATCGAGGCGGCGCAGCTCACTCATCACGGCACGGATATCACGCCGTGCAGCGATGAAAAACACCTCGTCATCAGCCTCAATGACCGTATCGCCCTTGGGTATCATGGGGTGATCCTGACGGAAGATGGCTGCAACACGGGTATCGATATTGGGCATGTGCGCGCGCAGGAAGGAAATCTCGCGCCCCACCAGCGGGCCACCGTAGTAGGCCTTGACCGCAACGAGCTGTGCCTGACCACCGGCGAAGTCCAGTACCTGCAATGCCCCCGGATACTGGATCATGCGCTTGATATGCTGAGTTACCAGCTCCTCGGGGCTGATCAGGACATCAACGGGAATGCCCTTGTCGCTGCTGAAAATGGCGTGGTCTTTCTGCAGATAGTCATGCTCGCGTACACGGGCAATTTTGGTGGGGATGTTGAACAGTCCGCGAGCGATCTGACAGGCGATCATGTTGACTTCATCACTGTTGGTAACCGCAATCAGCATGTCAGCATCCTGTGCACCGGCCTGAGCCAGTACCGATGGATAGGACGCCTTGCCCTCAACAGTCCGAATATCGAGCCGATCCTGAAGTTCGCGAAGACGTGCCGTATCGGTATCGATCACTGTAATGTCATTGGCTTCGTTGGCCAGGTGCTCGGCCAGAGAGCCACCGACCTGACCGGCACCCAGAATGATGATTTTCATGAGCGTTTGGGCTCCTGCGTTTTGCCGAGGACTGCATAGTAAAAACCGTCATGACCACCGGGCATCGGAAAAAGCTGGCGACCAAAGGGCCTTTCTTCCCCCCACTGCGCCTCGATGGGCAGGTGCTCTGCATCATGATGCTGCTGCAAAAAACGCTCGATTATGCGTTCGTTTTCCTGGCCGAAGACAGAGCAGGTCGCATACACAAGGCGCCCTCCCGGTGAAAGCATCTGCCACAGGTTGTCGAGAATATTGAGCTGTACCTGGGCCAGCGCAGCAATATCCTCGCCACGGCGCAGCAGCTTGATATCGGGATGTCGACGGACGACGCCGGTACCGCTGCAGGGGGCATCAATGAGAATGCGCTCAAAGGGCTTTCCGTCCCACCAGTCCTGACTGGTGACATCCGCCGTCAGTAATCTGCACTCCAGCTCCAGCCCAAGGCGCATCAGGTTGTCCGTGATGCGCTGTGCCCGGGCGGGTTCAAGCTCAACGGCCACAACGTCCTGTAGCCCCGGTGAGGTCTCAAGCAGATGACATAGCTTGCCTCCGGGTGCTGCACAGGCATCCAGCACACGCTGCCCGGCCTGGGCATCAAGCAGCCCAGCTGCCAATTGTGCGGCTTCATCCTGCACGCTGAACCACCCCTGAGCAAATCCCGGGATGTGGTGTACGTCTACAGCCTGTTCAAGCACCAGGGCGGAATCCGAGAACTGTCCCGGTACAGATGATATACCGGCTTCCTGAAGCTTGATCTGAGCGCTCTCCAGAGTAAGTTGGCGCTTATTTACGCGGAGTGTCATGGGCGCCTGCTGATCGTTGGCGGCAAGAATGTCCTGCCAATGATCTGGCCAGTTATGAGCCAGTTTGCTGATCATCCACTGAGGGTGATTCCACCTGAACTGCGGTGTGCCCGACAGGCTGGCCTCAAGCGACTCGGCTTCTCGCTGATAGCGGCGCAGCACGGCATTGATCAGCTTGCGTGCCCAGTCATGATACAGTGCAGAGCACGCATCAACGGTCTCATTCAGGGCGGCATGCGGCGGAATACGGCTGTGTCGCAGCTGCCAGAGCCCGATCAGAAGCAGCGCCTGAAGTTCGAAATCGCGACTTTGGAAGGGCTTTTTGAGCAGCCTCTCGGCAATGGCTTCAAGGCGGAACAGTTCACGCATGGTGCCAAAGCACAGCTGCTGTAACAGGGCTCGGTCCTGCTCTGGACAATGACTCAGTGCATCCGGCAGATGGCTGCTGAGAGAGCCATGCTGGCGCAGCAGGGGGCCCAGTACCTGGGCTGCCAACGCACGAACATTGATGGAAGAATCAGCCAAATTGGACCCCCGCAGTGAAACGTGCCTGATGGGCGTTCAGAAGCGTCTTGACCGGTTGAGGCTTGCCCCCGGGCAACTGCAGCTGGGTCAAGAGGACGCTGCCCTCCCCGCTCGCAACCCGGATGCCATCGGCCGTAGCCTCAATAATCGTACCCGGTTTGGCGTTACAGTCTGCCGTATCCGCCAGTGCAGACCAGACACGCAGGTTATCGTCACCCAAACGTGTGTAGGCAACCGGCCAGGGATTCAGGCCTCGGATGCGACGGGCTATCAAGACGGCAGGTTGTGACCAGTCGATCTGCCCTTCCTGCTTTTCCAGCTTGTGTGCATAACAGGCCCTGGAGTTATCCTGGGCTTCCGGTATCAGCGTGCCGGCAGCAAGAGGATTCAGGCAGTCGACAAGCGCCCGTGCACCCAACTCCGCCAGACGGTCATGCAGGGTTCCACTGGTATCGTCCGCTAAAATCGGGCACTCAACCTTGCTCAGCATGTCACCGGTGTCCAGACCGGCATCCATCTGCATAATGGTAATGCCGGTTGTATCATCCCCCGCCAGCAGTGCACGGTGTATGGGGGCCGCTCCCCGCCAGCGCGGCAGCAGGGATGCGTGTACATTGATACAACCCAGACGGGGTGCATTCAGTACCGGCTGGGGCAAAATCAGCCCATAGGCAACCACAACCATCAGATCAGCGCTCAATGCCTGTAGAGCAGCCTGTTCATCCGCGTGCTTGAGTGATGCTGGCTGAAAGATGGGCAGTTGATGCTGCTCAGCCAAGGTCTTGACCGGGCTCGGGCGCAGCTTTCGCCCCCGCCCGGCCGGACGATCGGGCTGCGTGTACACGGCGACAATTTCATGACTGGTCTTGAGCAGAGCATCAAGACAGCTGGCGGCAAACTCAGGGGTGCCGGCAAAAATGATGCGCAGCGGGGTTTGGGTCATTGTTGGGCTCCATACAAAAACAGGCTTGCGTGTGCAAACCTGTTCCAGAACATGTGGCCGACTCAGGCCTGCTGGGCTTCAAGCCGATGCTTTTTTTCGAGCTTGCCGCGGATGCGGTTGCGCTTGAGCGCAGTGAGGTAATCCACGAACAGCTTGCCGTTCAGATGGTCAAGTTCGTGCTGGATGCACACTGCCAGCAGTCCTTCCGCTTCCAGCTCATAAGGCTTGCCGTCACGATCAAGTGCCTTGAGCAGAATGCGATTGGGGCGTTCAACATCCTCATAGAAGCCCGGCACCGACAGGCAACCTTCCTGCATCTGCTCCAGCTCATCCTGCAGTACCGTAAATTCGGGGTTGATCAGGACAAGTGGTTCATTGCCGTCTTCGGAAATGTCGATGGTCACAACACGCTTGTGTACATTGACCTGGGTTGCCGCCAGGCCTATGCCAGGCGCGTCGTACATGGTTTCAAACATGTCATCGACCAGCTGACGGATCTCGTCATCCACCTGCTCGACGGGTTCCGCGATGGTGCGTAGACGCGGATCAGGAAATTCAAGAATATTGAGCTTGGCCATAGGTAATCTGCTTTGTCGGAGGTTAAAATCCGGCTGTTTAGTGGCAAAAAGTTTGATCTGCCATCATTATACTGAATAACTTGCCTGATGCATTGCTTTGCGGCCTTCATGCACGCTCGCGTGGCGGGTTGTCCGGGCCAGAAACGTACAAGGGAGCGGAAGAATGAGAGGATTGCTTTTTGGCTTGGTCGGAGCCTGCCTGATATGGGCGGGTATCGCGACCGCAGAGGAGCGTGCCGACCGGATACAACTCCAGGATGGGCACCCAACGGAATATGTTGTCGTCAAGGGCGACACCCTCTGGCACATTTCAGGCCGGTTCCTGCAGAGCCCCTGGCGCTGGCCGGAAGTCTGGGATGTTAACCCGCAAATCGATAACCCTCACCTGATCTATCCGGGCGATGTTGTCTACCTGACCTGGGTTGACGGTCGGCCGCGCCTTGGGTTGAAGCGTGGGATTCGCAAGCTCAGTCCGCAGGTCAGGGTACAGCCACTTGAGCAGCCCATTCCGGCCATTCCCCTGCGCGATATTGCCAGCTTCCTGAATGACAATATCGTGACCGACCAGGACGTGCTGGATGCCGCACCCTATGTGATCGGTGGTCGCAATGAGAGCATCATTGCCGGTGCCGGCGATCGCGTCTATGCCCGAGGCACTCCGGTGGACGCGGACATCCAGATTCAGAGCCTGTATCGCCCGGCGCGTGAATATCACCACCCGGTAACCGGAGAGTTTTTGGGGTATGAGCTGTACAAGGTGGCCGATGCGCGGATAACCACTCGGGACGAGGATATCCTGACGCTGGATCTGCGCAGCAGCCGCGAAGAGGTGCGCAAGCTGGACCGCTTGCTGCCCAGTGGCGAAGAGCGTATTCAGTCCGTGTTTCACCCAATGCCCGGACCTGACCTGACCGATGCAGTAATCATTGACGTGCTGGGTGGTGTGGCCAAGGTTGGCCAGTTCGATGCCGTTGCACTGAGCTTTGGGGCTGCGGACGGGGTTGAGCCTGGTCACGTTTTCGCGATCTACAAAAAGGGTGAGCGGGTCAAGGATCCAGTAACAGGAGAGGCCGTTGCCCTGCCGGCAGAGCGTGCGGGTGAGTTGATGGTGTTCAAGGCATTTGACCGTGTCAGCTACGGGCTGGTACTCAAGGCCACCAACGTGATTTCCGTCGGCGACGAACTGCGCGCACCCGGCCTGTAAGGAAAATCGTCATGAGCGATCCAAGGGAGTGGATCGCTGCCAGTCAGTTGCCGGGTGTTGGCCCGGTAACACTGGCGCGACTCCGCCAGGAAGGCATTTGCATCTCTCGGCTTCTTCGAGCTGAAACACCCCTGCCCTCCGATGTTCGACTTCGCCCCGAAACGATTGAGGCGATTCATCAGTATCAATATCAAGGCGATTCCTTTCATGCAGCAGACCTGTTGCTGCAGCGGGCGACTTCACAGGGCATAGATGTACTGGGTTTTGATCATCCAGATTACCCCGTGCTGCTGTCGGCAATCCCGGACCCCCCGCCGGCACTCTGGATCAAGGGGGAACGGACGGGCCTGACACTGCCCCAGCTGGGCATTGTTGGCAGCCGACACGCCAGTCGCGGTGGGGTACGGCAGGCATATGACTTTGCCTCGTCACTGGCGCAGTCGGGCATCATTGCCTGCAGCGGCCTGGCGCTGGGGATTGATGCCGCCGCGCATCAGGCCTGCGTGGATCATGCCAGGCCCACGGTTGCGGTACTGGGGACCGGTGTGGATCGTGTCTATCCGCGACGGCATCAGCGCCTGGCCGATCAGATACTGTCCTGTGGCGGTGTACTGGTGTCTGAATATCCGCCGGGCACGGCGCCGTTGCAACGAAATTTTCCGCGCCGAAATCGCATCATCAGTGGACTGTCTATTGGCACTCTGGTCGTCGAGGCCGCTGTTCGCAGTGGGTCACTGATTACGGCACGTCTGGCGCTTGAGCAGGGGCGTGAGGTGTTTGCCATTCCGGGCTCGATTCATAACCCGCTCAGCCGAGGCTGTCATGCACTGATTCGCGAAGGCGCAACGCTGGTCGAAACGGTAGAACAGGTGATTGAAGAGCTGGGCAGCCTGCTGGGGCAGCTTGCCGAGCCTGTCAGGGAGTCACCCTCTTCCGCTGAACCTGTTCTGGCTCCCGAGCTTGAACGCCTGCTTGAGGAGATTGGTTGGGAGCCGATCTGGCTTGATCACCTGGCTTTGAGGTCGGGACTGACAGTGCCTCAGCTACAGGCCATGCTCATGCAGCTGGAGCTGGACGGGTTAATCACGCTCGCCAACTCGCGGGTCTGTCGTATCCGTTGATCCGGTGGGGAATTTTGCTCCAGTGCTTGCTATAATTCCGCCTTTCCGTTTTCCGGTCTGGCCGGAAAACCCGACCGGATCGCGCTCCAGCGTGAAGCTGCCAGCGCAATCAGAGTGATGACGGGAGTAGATAACCGATGAGCGCAAACGTGGCGATCGTGATGGGATCACGCTCAGACTGGCCCACCATGGAAGAAGCGGCAACGATTCTGGATACCCTGGGGGTCGAATACCATACTGAAGTGGTGTCAGCCCACCGTACGCCGGACAAGATGTTTCGTTTTGCCGAAACCGCCGCTGACAACGGGTTTAAAGTGATCATCGCCGGCGCGGGCGGTGCAGCGCATTTGCCGGGCATGATTGCCGCCAAAACGCTGGTGCCGGTATTGGGTGTTCCGGTTCAGAGCAAGGCGCTCAACGGTCAGGACAGCCTGCTGTCGATCGTGCAGATGCCACGCGGCATTCCCGTGGGTACGCTGGCCATCGGTGGTGCCGGTGCATTCAATGCCGGCCTGCTGGCGGCACAGATTCTGGCGACCGAGGACGCTGCCCTGGCACAGCGCCTGGCTGACTGGCGCCTGGCACAAACCCAAACCGTACTTGATAACCCCGATCCGCGAGGTTGAGTCATGCTGCCACGAATCGTTGTAGCCGGTAACGGCCAGCTGGGCCAAATGTTGCAGCAGGCCGGAGCGCCGATGCAGCTCGACGTGATGCCGGTCGACCCGAATGCTGACGTTGAGCTGGATTTGCGCCCGGATGATGTGATTACGGTCGAGATCGAGCACTGGTCAGACAGTGTCAGCGGTCTGCAGCTGAAGCAACACCCGAACTTTCGCAACAAAGTGGCGCTGCATATGGTGATCGACCGCCAGCGGCAGAAGTCGCTGCTTGATCGTCTGCAGGTACCGACCTCCCCCTGGTTGTCACTTGAAGGCGATGATCTGCAGGCACAGCTGGAATCGGTTGGCGAACGCGTTATCGTCAAGCGCCGCCGCGGTGGCTATGACGGCCGTGGCCAGTGGCGCTGGAAGAAGGGTGATCAGCCCGAAACCGAGTGGGCGGGCGAGTGCATTGCCGAGGCGATGATCCCGTTCAGCCATGAGGTCTCGCTGGTTGGCGCGCGTAATGCGGCTGGCGAAAAGGTGTTCTATCCGCTGACACGCAACTGGCATCAGGACGGAATTCTGCGCGCCAGCATCGCCGGCTTGCCGGTCCCGGTTGAGCAGCAGCGTGACGCTGAAGCCTGGCTTGGCAGGATCATGGATGATGAAGGCTATATCGGTGTCATGGCGATGGAGTGTTTCGTGGTAGATGGCAAGCTTCTGGTTAATGAGCTGGCGCCGAGGGTGCACAACTCCGGCCACTGGACTCAGGAAGGTGCCAGCATCAGCCAGTTTGAACTGCACCTGCGTGCGCTGGCGAATCTTCCACTGATAACGCCTGAAGTCAGCGGGGTATCGGTGATGTACAACCTGCTGGGACGTAACTGGCAGCCCGAGTGGCTGGGCGTACAGGGTGCCCATGTGCACTGGTATGGCAAGGAGATTCGTCCCGGTCGCAAGGTTGGTCACGTCAATATCTGTCGGCCTGACGCTGCTGCTCTGGCACAGAGCATGCAGAGTCTGAAGCCGATGTTGGTGGCGGAGGATGCGGTCGTAGCGGACTGGAGCCTGGAGCAGCTGGCGAGCTGAGGCCGTCCTTCCATTCTTACAGCCGGTCACGAGGGAGTGTTGGCGATGAATGCCTGGCGCTTGAAGCAGGCGGTACGTTGCCTCCGTCAGGGAGGCGTTATTGCCTACCCCACCGAAGCGGTCTGGGGACTGGGCTGTGACCCCTATAATCAGGACGCTGTCAGGAAACTGCTTGCGCTCAAACGCAGACCCGAACACAAGGGACTGATCCTGGTGGCCGCCTCTGAGGCGCAAATAGCCAGCCTGCTTGAGCCTTTGAGTGAGACACAAAGGCGAGTACTGCAAACAAGCTGGCCTGGGCCCAACACGTGGATCCTGCCGGACCCGAACAATCTGATACCGACATGGGTGAAGGGGCGCTTTTCTGAAGTGGCGGTGCGAGTGAGCGCTCACCCACTTGTTAGGGCCCTTTGTTCCGAATACGGAGGCCCGATTGTTTCGACGTCAGCGAATAGAAGTAATGCCAGCCCTGCAAAAACAAAGTTTAATGTGAGCGCTTACTTCGGATGCGAGGTTGATTTTATATTGGATGGTGAGCTGGGCGGGTTAAGCCGCCCTACCGCCATCCGAAAGATATCTGACATGCATACTGTTAGAGTGTAAGTAAGTATTCACTCCCTTTGGAACGGAGATTTTATGTCCGCCCCTGATACGCAAGAAGTAAAGCGCTACCTGCTGGATTTGCAGGAACGGGTCTGTAACGCACTGGAGCAGGCTGACGGAGAAGGACGTTTCATTGAAGACAGCTGGGAGCGGGCTGAAGGCGGTGGTGGCCGCAGTCGGGTGATAACCAAAGGTGCCGTGATCGAAAAAGGTGGCGTGAACTTTTCACACGTTCATGGCAAGGCGCTGCCGGGTTCGGCAACGGCCCATCGTCCAGAGCTGGCGGGACGGAGTTTTGAAGCCATGGGTGTTTCTCTGGTCATTCACCCGCATAACCCCTATGTCCCGACCTCCCACGCCAACGTACGTTTTTTCATTGCTGAAAAGGAAGGTGAGGCACCGGTCTGGTGGTTTGGTGGCGGTTTCGACCTGACCCCCTACTACGGCAACGATGAAGACTGTCGTCACTGGCACCAGGTGGCACATGACGCCTGTGCTCCCTTTGGTGAGGCGATCTATCCGCGTTTCAAAAAGTGGTGTGACGACTATTTCTACCTGAAGCACCGACAGGAACCCCGTGGGATCGGCGGTCTGTTTTTTGATGACCTGAATGAACTGGGGTTCGATGACAGCTTTGCGTTGATGCGCGCCATCGGTGATGCCTATGCTCCGGCGATCGTGCCGATTATCGAGAAACGCAAGGATACGCCATATGGCGAGCGGCAGCGCGATTTTCAGCTGCACCGACGTGGCCGCTATGTGGAGTTCAACCTGGTGTACGACCGTGGAACTCTGTTCGGGCTGCAGTCAGGTGGTCGCACCGAGTCTATCCTGATGTCCTTGCCGCCCGAGGTGCGCTGGGACTACAACTGGCAGCCTGAGCCTGACACCGAAGAAGCGGTACTGTATGAGCGTTACCTGAAACCGCGGAACTGGCTGGATGTGTGATATGAAGGACCGCTACGCCGTATTTGGCAATCCGATAGCCCACAGCAAGTCACCGCAGATTCATGCCCGTTTCGCGCGGCAGACGGCACAGGATCTGAGTTACAGCGCCGAGCATATCAATGAGGATGCGTTTGAAGCGGCAGTCGAGGATTTTTTGCAGGGCAATGGCAAGGGTCTGAATGTCACGGTGCCGTTCAAGGAGCGGGCCTGGGCACTGGCGCAATGGCGCAGTGAGCGGGCCGAACTGGCGGGCGCGGTTAATACTCTGTATCGCCTCGAAGACGGCCGTCTTGCCGGTGACAACACCGATGGCATCGGTCTGGTGCGTGATCTGGCCGACAATAATGAAGTCGATCTTGAAGGTGCGCGGGTGCTGATTCTCGGTGCCGGTGGTGCCGTGCGTGGCGTATTGCAGCCGCTGCTGGCTGCGGGTGTAAGTTCTATTCTGATCGCCAACCGCACCCCTGCCAGAGCCGAGGCACTGGCGCAGTTGTTTGATTCTGCTGCCGGTGTAACAGCCTGCGGTTTTGATGCGATTCCGCCAACCGCCTTTGACCTGATCATCAACGGCACCTCTGCCAGCCTGCAGGGAGAGCTGCCACCGGTTCCCGAGGCAACAGTAAGTGCTCACACAGCCTGCTATGACATGATGTATGGCGCCGAACCCACTCCGTTCTGCCGTTGGGCACAGGCACAGGGTGCGGGCCGGGTGATGGACGGTTTGGGCATGCTGGTCGAGCAGGCCGCCGAGGCCTTTCTGATCTGGCGTGGTGTGCGTCCCGATACGGCTCCTGTTATTCAGGGGCTGCGCGAGTCTCTGGCAGCCCACTGAATTTCAAAGCCTTTTCCTGCAGTCGCCTTGCATCGATCAATTGTGAGGCGGTATAACAGAGAAACATTCTCTGTCTGCGGAGTGCGCGCATGGACAAGCATCTGCCCCTGGCGCCTGAGGCGCTCTATCGCAACTGCGATCAGGAACTCCTCCCCTTCAAGACCACCGAGTCACTGGAGCCCTTTACCGGCTTTTTCGGCCAGGACCGCGCCATCGAAGCGATGGCCTTCGGCATCGGCATGCAACGCCCGGGCTACAACCTGTTTGTGATGGGCAACCCGCACACGGGACGTTTCTCATTTGCCATGGACAGTCTGAAAAGCTCGGCCAAGAAGCAGAACAAGCCCAGCGACTGGTGCTACATCAACAACCTGAACGACAACCGCTACCCTGTGGTACTTGAACTGCCCGCGGGGCGGGCTTCCCAGCTCAAGCGCGATATCCGTCAATTGCTGGATACGGTGCTGACCGAGCTGCCGGCCGCATTTGAAAACCCGGCTTACCAGCGGATGAAAAGTCAGATCGAGCGTGAGTTCAATCGTCACTACGACGACGCGCTTAATCAGGTCGAGCGTAAGGGACGGGAGTACAGTATTGCCGTCTATCGCGATGGGGCAACCGTTGGCTTTACCCCGGTGACCAACGGACAGGCGATGGATGAAGCGGCCTTTTCGCAACTGCCGGAAGAAGAACGCGACGCCATACAGAATCACATATCCGAGCTGGAAGAGATGCTCAACGACAGTCTGACAGGGCTGCCCGTATGGCGCCGCACGGCTGCAGAGCAGATGAAAGTACTCGATCGGGAAACTGCTCGACAGGCCGTGCAGCCACTGATTCAGCCGCTGCGTGAAAAGTATGCCAACATCAACAGCATTGTGGATTACCTCAACCATATTGAGCGTGATCTGATCCGAAACTCCAGTGAGGTGGTCGGGGACGACAGCCCGCTTGAGGCCAGGACCGATGCCATGCGACGCGAATATCTTGAGCAGAACTATGGCCTCAATCTGCTGGTCGACAACCACAAGACAAAGGGTGCTCCGGTGGTGTTTGAGGCGCATCCCAGCTACGAGAACCTGTTTGGCCGTGTGGAATACGTCAGTGAAATGGGCTCGATGGTCACCAACTACACGCTCATCCGCTCGGGGGCCTTGCACCGTGCCAATGGCGGCTATCTGGTGCTGGAGGCGGAGAAGCTGCTGGAGCAGCCGTTCGTGTACAGCGCCCTTAAGCGTGCACTCAAGTCCCATGAGATCCGCATCGAAAACCCGATCAGCGAATACACCGGCATCAGTGCCATCACCCTGAGTCCTCAGCCAGCCTCACTCAAGGTGAAAGTCGTACTGGTAGGCGAGCGCGATACCTACTACTTGCTGCAGGAGCTGGATCACGACTTCGAAAAGATGTTCCGCGTCGTGGTGGACTTTGACGAAGATGTTCACAGAACGCCCCATTCCATTCGTCAATACGCTCGCTTGATGAAAACGCTGGCGCAGGAAGAGGGCCTTGCGCCCCTTACTCGACGCGCGGTAGCGCGCCTGGTGGAACACAGCTCCCGTTTGGCGGGCGATCAGGAGTTGCTGTCTGCCCATGTGGGCGAGCTGGTCGACCTGCTCTGCGAGTCGGACTTCCGCCGTCGTGAACAGAATGATGCCTTGATCAACGCCGAGCATGTTGAGCTGGCCCTGGAAGCCAAGGAGCGCCGTACCGGCAGGCTGTCAGAGAAAATTCTGGAAAGTATTCTGAACGAAACGGTTCTGATTGACACCGAAGGTGAGGCGATCGGCAAATCGAACGGCCTGACTGTACTGCAGGTGGGCGATGTTTCCTTCGGCAGTCCGGCGCGCATTACCGCAACGGTGCATCCGGGCAACAAGGGCATTATCGATATCGAGCGTGAAGTGACATTGGGCCAGCCGATCCACTCCAAGGGGGTGCTGATTCTGTCGGGCTTTCTGGGCCACACCTATGCCAGTGATTTTCCGTTGGCCGTGTCGGCGAGTCTGGCGATGGAACAGTCCTATGGTTACGTAGACGGTGACAGTGCTTCACTGGCGGAGATCTGTACCCTGATTTCCGCCCTGACCCATATCCCGATCCGCCAGCAGTATGCGATTACCGGCTCCATTAACCAGTATGGTGAAGTGCAGGCAATCGGTGGCGTGAACGAGAAGATCGAGGGCTTCTTCCACCTGTGCAAAACCCGTGGGCTCACCGGCTGGCAGGGCTGTGTCATTCCCAAGGCCAATGTGCGTCATCTGATGCTGAAAGCCGAAGTGGTGAAGGCGGTGGAAGATGGCATGTTCCATATCTACGCCGTGGCCAGCGTGGATGAGTGTCTGGAGATTCTGATGGGTCGCACCGCCGGTGTGCGTAAGGACGACGGCCACTTCACCCAGCGCAGCATCAATGCACAGGTGGTGAAGCGGCTGCGGGAAATTGCCAAGGCCAAGGCCTGACGAATGTCAGGCCCAGTCCTCCGCGCGGTGCTTGTCCTTCAGGCGTGAGTAGTTCTCGGCGGTATAGGTGAAGAACTCGCGCTCCTGTTCTGTCAGCTCGCGCTGAGGCTTGGCCGGACGGCCCACGTAGAGATAGCCGCTTTTCAACGTCTTGCCCGGTGGCACCAGACTGCCGGCACCCACGATTACTTCATCCTCTACCACGGCGCCGTCCATGATCATCGCGCCCATCCCCACCAGTACACGGTTGCCGATGGTGCAGCCGTGCAGCATCGCCTGATGACCGACGGTGACATGATCACCGATAATCAGCGGGAATCCATCCGGGTTGTACGGGCCTGCGTGTGTGATATGCAGTACCGAACCATCCTGAATGCTGCTGCAGCGACCAATGCGGATGCGGTGCATGTCACCGCGAATCACCACCAGCGGCCAGACCGAGCTGTCGTCACCGATCTCTACGTCACCCAGTACAACCGCGCTGGGATCGACAAACACCCGTTCCCCCAGTTTTGGTGTCATCCCCTGATAAGGGCGTATATTCATAACCGCTCCTGAATCGATTGAAATAAGGCTCTGTGAGCCCCATTGTATAGCAAAGTGCACTTTTGAACGCCTGCAGACGTACAACCGCTGAAAGGCCGCAACCGATGGAGACACCGATGTCCAACCCGCTGCTTGAGACCCACCTGCTGCCCCCGTTCAGCCGTATCCAGCCCGAGCATGCCGTGCCCGCTGTCGATGAACTTCTGACGCGCAACCGTGAACGCATCGCGGCGTTGACTGCAGACCCGGAGCGCAATGACTGGTCGCTGGTGGCTGAACTGGAGCAACTCAACGATGAGTTGGCACAGGCCTGGTCACCGGTATCGCACCTGAACGGCGTGATGAACTCGGATGCCTGGCGAGAAGCCTACAACGCCTGCCTGCCGAAACTGTCCGAGTACTGGACCGAGCTGGGTCAGCATCAGGGGCTGTTCAAGGCGTTCGAGTCTCTGGCGCAGAGTGATGCCTATCCACAGTTGAGCCAGTCGCGCAGAAAGGTGATCGATAATGCACTGCGGGACTTCCGCCTGTCCGGTATTGCTCTGCCGGGAGCCCGGCAGAAGCGCTATGCAGAGCTGCAGCAGCGCCTGTCAGAGCTGACCACCCGGTTTTCCGAGAACGTGCTCGATGCAACCCAGGGCTGGTGGAAACAGGTCGATGATGAAGCTGAGCTGGCCGGGCTGCCGGATCATGCCGTTGCCGCCGCCAAAGAGGCGGCGAAGGCGAAAGAGCTTGAAGGCTGGGTGATCACGCTGGACTTCCCCGCCTACTACGCCGTGATGGCCTTTGCCGACAATCGCAGTCTGCGCGAAGAGCTGTACCGTGCCTACAGCACCCGCGCATCCGATCAGGGGCCGAAGGCCGGTGAATGGGACAACTCGGCGGTGATGCAGGAAATCCTGGATTTGCGCCACGAGCTGGCGCAGCTGCTGGGCTTCGATACCTATGCCGATTACTCGCTGGCGACCAAAATGGCGCAGTCGCCGCAGCAGGTGGTGAGCTTCCTCGAAGATCTGGCCACGGAAACCCGCCCGATTGCCGAGCGGGAGCTGGCCGAGCTGCAAGCCTTTGCCCAGGAGCGTGATGGCATTGAACAGCTGATGGCCTGGGATGTCACCTACTATGGCGAGAAGCTGAAACAGGCGCGCTATGACATCTCCCAGCAGGAGCTGCGTCCCTACTTCCCGCTGCCGAAAGTGCTGGATGGCATGTTCACCATCGCCGGCCGTCTGTTTGATCTGGACGTTGAAGAGCAGTCGAGCTTTGACAGCTGGCACAACGATGCGCGTCTGTTTGCACTCAAACGCAACGGCGAGCCCTTTGCCTACTGCTACCTGGACCCCTTTGCCCGCAGTGGCAAGCGTGGCGGTGCCTGGATGGACGACTGTCGTGTACGGCGCCGCCTGAACGACAGCCGGCTGCAGCTCCCGGTTGCCTATCTGGTATGCAACTTCACCCCGCCCCTGCCCGGTCAGCCGGCGCTGTTGACCCATGATGAAGTGACGACCCTGTTCCATGAGTTCGGCCATGGTCTGCACCACATGCTGACGCAGATGGAAGAGGCGGACATCAGCGGCATCAACGGTGTCGCCTGGGATGCGGTTGAGCTGCCGAGTCAGTTTATGGAGAACTGGTGCTGGGAGCCGGAAGCACTGGCGCTGATCTCCGGTCATCATGAAACCGGTGAACCGCTGCCCCAGGCGCTGCTGGACAAGATGTTGGCGGCCAAGCACTTCCAGTCGGCGATGATGATGCTGCGCCAGCTGGAGTTCTCACTGTTTGATTTCCGCCTGCACCATGAATACCAGCCGGGCAAAACCGATATTCAGGCGCTGCTGAACCGGGTGCGGGATCAGGTATCGGTGATCCGTCCGCCGGCAGAAAACCGCTTCCAGCACAGCTTCAGTCACATTTTTGCTGGCGGCTATGCAGCGGGCTACTACAGTTACAAGTGGGCCGAGGTGCTGTCGGCCGATGCCTTCTCCCGTTTCGAGGAAGAAGGCATCTTCAATGCGGAAACCGGCGCCGCCTTCCGTCAGGAAATTCTGGAACAGGGTGGTTCGGGTGATCCGATGGATCTATTTGTGGCCTTCCGTGGTCGGGAACCCAGTGTGGATGCCCTGCTGCGCCACTCCGGTATTCGCTGAGAGGTTGAAAATGAGTGTAAGCAAGCGTTTTATTGCCGGTGCGGTCTGTCCACGCTGTGGCGAGATGGATACGGTCAGAATGTACCGTGATGAGGAGCGAGAGTACCGCGAGTGTGTAAAGTGCGGCTTCTCGGACTCCCTGCGGCTGGATGGCCGCCCTGATCCGGCACAGATCGAAACCCGCGTAAGCGGGGAACGCTCGGACCGGGCACCGGCCTCCAGGGCGGATGACACTCCTCAGCCGATCCGCATTCTTGATGCGGGCGGCCTGCGCCGTGATCACTGACAAGCCTGATACTGCATCGCACCAGCCCTGTGGCTGGGCGATGCAAAGTCCGCTGGAGCATGCCTATCATGACCATGAATGGGGTGTACCGCAGACGGATGATCGGGTGCTGTTCGAATTTCTGGTACTGGAGTCCGCTCAGGCCGGTCTGAGCTGGCGCACGGTACTGGAGAAGCGTGAAGGTTACCGGCGTCACTATTGCAACTTTGATCCCGAGCGGGTGGCCCGTTTCGGTGAAACGGAAGTGGCCGCGATGCTGGCGGACCCCGGCCTTATCCGTAACCGTGCCAAAATCGAAGCCTCAATCAACAATGCCAGAGTCTTTCTTCGCCTGCAGGCGCACCACGGCAGCTTTGCCCGCTTTCTGTGGCGCTATGTTGAGGGCCAGCCGATCCAGTCCGGTTTTGAGCAGTTGGAACAGATTCCGGCTCAGACCGCCCTGTCGGTACAGCTGGCGAAAGATCTCAAGCGTGAAGGCATCCGTTTTTTCGGCCCCACCATCGCCTACGCCTATATGCAGGCAGTGGGGCTTGTGAATGACCACTTACTCCACTGCCCACGCCAGAAGGCTTGTCGAGAGCTGGCCGGACACATTGAACTGTAGCGTCCAGCGCTAGAAACGTCACCGGGTCTGATACCAGACCCGATATACCAGCCCCGCCTTGTCATCGGAAATCAGCAGGTCACCCTGTGGCCGCACCAGCACGTCAACGGGACGTCCCCAGGCGCTCTCTCCCTGCAGCCAGCCACTGATAAAGGTCTGAATCTGCGTCACCTCTTCCCCATCGGTATCCACACGAACCACTTCATAGCCGATCTTGCTGGAGCGATTCCAGGAACCATGCAGCGCAATGAAGGCGGTGGTGTTGGGGGTATCCGGGAAAGGGTTGTCGAAGACCCCATCCTCGTGGTGGTAGAAGCTCATGCCAAGCGCCGCGACATGAGGACCCAGCAGCGCTACCGGCGGCTCTGCATTGATGGCATTGGCACCCTTGCCAAACTCCGGGTCAGCGACCCCGTCGGCATGCACAAAGGGAAAGCCGAAGTGCAGCCCGGCGCGGTCGGCTCGGTTGAGCTCGTCATCAGGCAGGTTGTCGCCCATATGGTCGCGACCGTTATCGGTAAACCAGAGGCTGCCATCTTCGGGGTGCCAGTCAAAGCCAACCGTATTGCGTACGCCGCGTGCCCAGGGAGCGGCTTCTCCGGTGGCAGGATCAAAACGCATGATGCTGGCAAAGCGCGGGTCGGACTCCAGACAGACATTGCAGGGGGCGCCCAGAGTAAAGTAGAAGGCGCCATCAGGGCCTTGCTTCAGATACTTCCAGCCATGGTGCGTAATGTCGGGCAGCCCCTTCAACAGCACTTCAGGCGTTGGGGGATTCTCCAGCCGCGACTCTATGTCGGACAGTCGGATCAACTGGGTCAATTCGGCTACATACAGGTTACCATCGACCACACTGATGCCGTTTGGCAGGCGGCGCCGATTAAGCAGCGTGTGCCGGGTTTCGTAATGGTGATCGCCATCCAGATCCTGCAGTGCGAAGACACGGCCATCGCTGCGCGTGCTGACAAACAGAGTCCCACTTGAGCTCAGGGCCAGCTGACGGGCATTGGGTACCTCAGCGGCGACCTCGATTCTGTAACCTGGTGGCAGCCTGAGCTGGTCGAGGGGCACCGCACTCAGTGACAGGCTGAAGGCCAGCAAAATGAACGTAAGTGTTATGCGCATCGCGGAGTTCCCCCGATTGTTGGACAGGGGCAGTGTGGCTGTGGGGGCGGCATTTTTCCAGTTTCAGTCAAACCAGGCATTGCGCCGGTGGTGTCGCCAGAACATCCAGCTTCCGCTGATGCCGCGGGCAGCAAACAGGGAAATTAAGGCTAGCCAGAGTCCGTGATTGCCCATGGGCTGGGTTACCCACCAAATGGGTACAAACACGCACAGGACCGAAAACAGCATGGTGTCCTGCATTATCTTGACGCGAGTGGTGCCGATGAACAGGCCGTCGAGCAGGAAGCTCCAGCAGCCTATCAGCGGCAGAGCGATGACCCACGGCAGATAACGGCTGGCGGCTTCGCGCACCTCTTCAATATCGGTTAGCAGAAGAATGATTTCACGCCCACCCATCCAGAAGACCAGTGTCAGCATGATTGCACTGATCAGTGACCAAAAGGCCGTGCAGCCCAGCGTGCGCTTGAAGCGATCAAGGTTGCGCTGTCCTACGGTCTGGCCGATCAGTGCCTCTGTTGCATGGGCAAAGCCATCCAATGCATTGGAGATCAACAGCAAAAAGTTAAGCAGAACGGCGTTGGCGGAAAGTATGGACGTACCCTGCTGGGCGCCCTGGGCGGTAAAAAAGGCAAAGGTCAGCAGCAGGCTAACCGTGCGTACAAACAGATAGCGGTTTACCTGAATCAGGGCCTTGTAGTCGCGCAGGCGGCGTAGCTGAGGCCAGAGCCACTGTCCCGCGGTTTTGAGCAGCAGGCGGCGACAGAACCATAACCCCAGCAGCAGGCTGAAATACTCGGCCAGCACCGTGGCCAGCGCAACCCCGTCCGCTTTCATGCCCAGCCCGAACACGAACAGCAGGTCCAGCAGCATATTGAGCAGGTTGGTGCTGGTCAGCAGAATCAGGGCGATGCGGGTATTCTGCATGCCCACAAACCAGCCCAGCAGAGCGAAGTTACACAGCACCGCAGGTGCGCCGAAGGCTCGAATTTCGGTATAGCGGGTGGCTTCGGTCAATACATCCGGCTCGGGGCCCATCAGCGGCAGTGCCAGTGTGGTCAGCGGCGTGCGCAGCAGCAGGATCAGCAGCCCGATACATGCGCCCAGTACCAGCGACTGCCCCAGCAGCATGCGCAGCCGGTCGCCATCCTCGCGGCCATGGGCCTGCGCCACCATGCCGGTGGTACCCATGCGCAGAAAACCGAATGCCCAGTACAGAATCGAGAAAATCATGCCGCCTATCGCCACAGCACCCAGATAATGGGGCTCGGGCAAATGGCCGATCACGGCTGTATCCACCAGACCCAGCAGGGGTACTGTGATATTGGACAGCATCATGGGCCAGGCCAGTGACCAGACCCGCCGGTGAGTGGGTCGGTCAGGCCAGTGTTGTGCAAGACTCATCGGGTTTGCAGAGAGCGTATCGGCAGAGAGTAGAGAACCAGGAATTCGATCAGAGCGGTAACGACCACGGATGGGCCGGCCGGCGTATCCCAGAACCAGGATGCACTGATACCGCCGACAACCGCCAGAATACCGAGAAGGGAGGCAAACAGAGCCATCTGTTCAGGCGTGTTGGCCAGGCGTCGAGCGGCGGCTGCCGGAATGATCAACAGTGACGTGATCAACAGTATGCCCACCAGTTTCATGGCAACCGCGATCACTACCGCGATCAACAGCATCAGGCCAAGCCGCACCCGTGCTACCGGCACCCCTTCGACTTGAGCCAGCTCTTCATTGATGGTGATTGCCAGCAAGGGGTTCCAGAGCCGCCACAGCAGCAGCATCACCACGGTTCCACCGCCATAGATCCACCAGAGATCGCTTGGTGCAATGGCCAGCAAATCACCGAACAGATACTCCATCAGATCAATGCGTACATTATCCAGCAACGCAACTGCCACAAGCCCAAGTGACAGAGCGCTGTGGGCCATGATGCCCAACAGGGTGTCGGTGGCAACCAGATGTTGACGCTGCAGGGATACCAGCAGTACGGCCAGCAGCACACAACAGGCGACAACAGCCAGGTTCAGGTTGATGTCAAACAGAAAGCCGAGCGCAACGCCCATCAGGGCCGAATGTGCCAGCGTATCGCCAAAATAGGCCATGCGGCGCCAGACCACAAAGGCGCCCAATGGTCCTGCCAGGGCTGCTATGCCGATGCCGCCAGCCAGTGCCAGTATCAAAAATTCAGCCACAACGATGTCCACTGCCTTCATTCGGGTGCGGATGGTCAACGATGATATCACCATGGGCATCATGGCTGTGCCCATGGTGATGGTTATACAGTGCCAGTGCGCTGGCCTGTGCCGGGCCAAACAGTTCCAGGAACGAGGGATCGTTACTGACGTGCTCAGGGTTGCCGGAACAACAGATATGATGATTGAGGCAGACCACATGGTCAGTGGATGCCATCACCAGATGCAGGTCATGGGAGATCATCAGTACACCGCACTGGCGCTGTTTGCGGATGTCGGCAATCAGCTGATAAAGCTCCAGCTGGCCGTTCAGATCCACTCCCTGTACCGGCTCGTCCAGCACCAGAAGCTCGGGATCTCGCAGCAGGGCGCGAGCCAAAAGTACCCTCTGCGTCTCGCCCCCCGAAAGATTGTGGATGGAATGTTTAAGCAGGTAGGACGCTCCTACATCTTCCAGTGCCTTGAGCATCAACGTTTCATCAACCCGCTTCGGCGTATTCAAAAAACGTTGCACTGACAATGGAAGGGTGTGGTCAATGTGAAGTTTCTGTGGCATGTAACCAACCCTCAAACCGGGTTTTCGCCAAACATTTCCACTGGAAGGTTTAATCAGGCCCAAGATGACGCGTACCAGCGTTGTTTTCCCTGCCCCGTTGGGGCCGATCAGGGTTGTGATGCAATTGTCGTGCAGATGTAGGCTGATGTTCTGCAGTGCTGTTTGCCGGTTGAACTGCACATTGATCTGCTCAAGCCGGACCAGGTCGCGTCCGTGCTCAGCCATGGGCACGCTCCTGTGGCTGACAGTTGGGACACAGCCCCGTCACTTCGACGGTTTCCTGCTCGACCATAAAGCCAAGCTCGGCTGCGCTCTTCTCAAGTGCGGCGTGAATGAGCGCCGAATCCAGCTCTGAGGCAGAACGGCAGCGGCGGCAGATCAGAAAGCTGCCCTGATGTGGATGTTCCGGATGCGGGCAGCCGACAAAGGCGTTCAGGGATGCGATCCGATGTACCAGACCCTGCTGCTGAAGGAATTCCAGTGCACGGTAAACCGTGGGCGGTGCCGAGTTGAAGCCTGCCTCTGCCAGTGCCGGCAGCAGCTCGTAAGCGCCCAATGGCTTGTGGCTCTGCCAAATCAGCTTCAGCACCAACTCTCGTATCGGCGTCAGACGCTGGCGTCGTTCGCGGCAAATCTGGCGGGCGCGAGCGAGTGCCTGATCAATGCAGTGCTGGTGATTGTGATCGGCCGCGAAGGCGAGCGAATCCATCGTCATGCGTGGGTACATCCGAATAAATTTGTTATATTATAACCTATAAAGCATCCTGAAGAGACTTTACACCATGCCGCACTTTTCTGCGCGTCCCCTGCGAACGTTGACACTGCTATCTGCGCTGGTGCTGGCGCCCGTGGCACAGGCTACGGACGTTGTGACCAGCATCAAGCCACTGCAGCTGATTACGGCTGCGCTCACGGAAGGCATCACCCAGCCGGAAGTGTTGCTGCCGGCGGAAGGATCTCCTCATCACTATGCCCTGAAGCCCTCTGACATGCGCAAGCTGACGGATGCAAGAGTCGTGATCTGGGTTGGTCCCGGGCTCGAACAGTTCATGGTACGGCCCCTTGCCAGAACCAATGCAGAGATTGTAACACTGCGGCCGGACCTTGAGGCGCACGGGCATGAGGCGGTCGAGCATTCTGAGCCTCACCATGATACCGGTCATGATGACCATGACCACGAAGTGCATGACGGCGAAGGCGCGGAAGAGTCCCATCATGACCACGCGGCCGGGGATGATCCTCACATCTGGCTTGATCCGATGACAGGGCTGGAGATTGCCCAGCAGATTCTGCCGGTGCTGCAGCAGGCATTGCCGGAGCATGCGGCACAAATGCAGCGGAATTATGAAGCCTTTGCCATTGCACTGCAGCAAAAGGAGCGTGCCATTGCCGAACAGTTGGCACCCTACCGTGATGCCGGGTTCTTTGTCTTTCACGATGCCTATTCAGGTTTTGTTGAACACTATGGCCTGAATCAGCTGGGTTACTTTACGGTGGATCCGGCGCGCAAACCTGGTGCACGCCATCTGGCCGAGATCAGGCAGCAGCTTGAAGCGGCTAAAGCGGTCTGTGTATTCAGTGAACCCCAGTTTACCAGTGCAGTGGTGGATGCAATCATCAGCGGTCTGCCGATTGCCCAGGGTGAGCTTGATCCGCTGGCGCGTTCAATCAGTCCTGGCGCAGATGGCTATCTGAATTACCTGCAAAGCCTGAGTGACAGCTTCAAGCGTTGCCTGGCAAAAAAAACTGATTAAAAGTTGTCAGCGGGCTTCACAAGCCTGGGTGGGGCCTATATAATGCGCCCCACTTTCGAAGCAGATGTGGTGGAATTGGTAGACACGCTAGCTTCAGGTGCTAGTGCCTTCACGGGCGTGGGAGTTCGAGTCTCCCCATCTGCACCACCTTTCATCCCAGGATGTGAGGCTCTTCGAAAGCGACAGATTGAGTGGTAGCGCACATTAAAACGTCACACCCAATGCAGATGTGGTGGAATTGGTAGACACGCTAGCTTCAGGTGCTAGTGCCTTCACGGGCGTGGGAGTTCGAGTCTCCCCATCTGCACCATCCCGATCAGGTTCCTGATCCAGTGGATGATATCCCTACAGATAAAAACCCCAACGACACGCTTGAGTCGTCAGGGCTTATGTTGTGTTGTCGCTGTGCAGTTTCCGTGGCAGGCAAATCAACCAGCCGCCAGCAGATACACCTGCACCAACGCCGGCAGAATCGCAATCACAAGACCCGCCAGGACCATTGCAACTGACGGCGCCACGCCGATTACTTCTACGCCCTTCTCTTCATGTGCATGACTCATGGCCAGTACCTCTTTCAGATCATTAAAGCGCAAGGCGATAATCCCCTGCATCTGGAGAGGGTTTAGCAAGGGCGATGCCAACCTTAAGAGCTGTATTCAACTTATTGTTATTGAAGGCTTTTTGTAAGGGTTGGATGAAGGCGCCGTGACCTTGATTGTCGGATATGGATGTCAATTTTGGCGGTTGACCGTCATTATTGGCTGTTCAGGGCGAGCTGCTCTGGCCTGTGAGACCTAAGGGCCTGATAATAAAAAAGGTGGCCGAAGCCACCTCTTTGCACGGTTATGAACGGTCGGTATTCAGCGTCGGACGATAAATTCCGGCTCGATCAGCTCGGCGTCGCCATCCACGACTTTGGCGTAGGTCGTTTTGGCATTGATCCTGACCACTTCCACCACAGCGATTTTCTCTTCCATCTGTCCGAGAGACTCCCTGGTATAGGGGTCAAACATCTCCTCGCCCAGGAAATAGACATCGAGCCTGTCTCCCTTCTTCAGGGTTTTGCCCCCCTGGTTCAGCACAACGGTCTTGCCCTTCACAGCCACAACCCGCATCGGGTAGATGTTGGCCAGCGCTTTTTGCGCAAGCTCGTCAGCCAGCTGCGCCGTAATGCCCGCCTGGGATGAGCCATATTTGCCCAGCATGGCGCGAATGTCGGCGTCACTGAACTTCAGGTTGATGGAGTCGGACCACTTTACCTGACGCGTTGCAGCCAGAATGATCTTGTAGTCCAGCTGAGCACTGCCACTGTAGCTGACGATGGTTTCACCGGTCAGCTGCAGCGTTTTGACGTGCCTGGTGCTGCGAACGTTACGGATGTTGCCGACGACGATGTAGTCAGCTCCCAGAACGTTGCCGGCTTTGGCCTTTTCGGCCAGGGCCGCGTCATCACTGAGCCAGAGTGCCTTTTCCTCCTGGAACTCGGCACCGAATTCACGATCCAGTACGTTCATGCGGCGGGACTGGGTGAACTGATCCAGAATACGGTTGCGCAACTCGGCTTCAACGCGGCTGGCCGGGGTATTGTCGCCCAGCAGTGAAAAGCTGCGTTTGTCACTGTGAAACGGCATTACAGCCAATGTGCGACGGCTGTCAGCCGGCAGGCCCGGCTTTTCGTACTTCAGGATGTGGACACTGACATCAGCTCGGAAACTGCCATCCGGCTCCTGCTGCAGATCCAGAATGTCGTACCGAGACACCAACCCCTTGGTTTGCAGGCTAAGGTCGCCACGGCGGGCAACCTCAAACGAGGTAGTGGACTCATCGCCATTGGCATCGCTGGTGCTGACGCGGCCGGCCAAAGACTGCATCACTTCTCGGCTTTCGATGCTTACACCGGTCGCCTGACGCAGCCCCTGCACCAGTGCATCGGCAATGGCAAGGTTACGATTGACGCCATAACCGGTCGCGTCCACGACCTGCTCTGCTGCGAAGGCCAGTACACTCATTGCCAGCAGGCTGCTGGTGAGCAGTGCTCTGATCAGATTACGCATGGCTCCTCCTTCAGAAGTCGTCAGCGGACATCAGGTTGCGGCTCTGACTGCTGCCGGCCTGGTTGGCGGGACGTTCATTGGCGTTGGCCTGACCGGACTGGCTGTTGCGTGTGGGCTTGAAGTCACGCAGCTGGCGCGCATTCTGCTCCGCCAGGGGATGCCAGAGATACACGACGCCGTTGATCTCATGACCGTGCATGGGATGGGTGGCCGTCCAGCGGAACAGTTCCCGTGTTCCCGGCAGGTTGGAAACACTGCCCCTGGCGCTGATTTCCTGATCCATGGTCTGGACGAACTCCATCGTTTCCTGTTCGGACTCGGTTACGTCACGGCCCTCGGCGCGCACCAGTCCCAGTGTTTGGCGCTTCATGCTGCGGCCAGTGCTTTGCTCAGAACTGCCTGTCGAGTTGAACAGGTAGGCAAAATTGGCATAGGCATCAGCACGCGCAGCGGCATAGGACAGCTCGCGTTCGTCGGCTCGTCTCTGCGGTTCTGAACCTCGATAGGGGTTACTGGACTGGCCAAAGGAAACCAGCACGGGGTAGCCCTGCTCGTCATACATGCGGCGAATGCCAAAGTCGTTCAACAGCGCACTGCGGTCTTTTCTGAGCATGTCGATCAACGGCACTGACAGTGCCTTGGAGGGATCCGGCGCCAGGTCGCCCTTGCTGTGGGTCACATCATATACAAACTGACGGAAACGCTCGGATGCAACAATGGCGACCGCAACGGCATGGTTGCCATTCTCGTCATAGGCTTCCCAGCTCTTCACCGGGATTACGCCGGTCAGGCTCTGTCGGGCACGTGTGACCGTGCGTTCACTGACCGAGCGCTCAAACAAAAGCGCCTTTTTTTCACGCGGAGCGGCGTTGAACTCTTCAGGATCAATACCCAGCTCGCGCAGTTCGTTATCCAGCTTGCCGCCTGTAACGGCGACCGCCTTGTCGAGCATTTCCAGAAGCTTATTGGGAGCACGCAGCTCTTCAGGCGAGAACTGTGGCATCTGTGTCGGGTCCTTGTAGAGCTTGGTCATGCTCTCGGCCATGATGCTGACACCCAACGATTCGATGTATTTGGCCTGAGCTTTCAAAAGGGCTTCCTTGTAGGCCATTACACGGGCGTTGCCCCAGTCACGGCTTTCTGGGGTACCCATAACCCATGCCGTGGCGGTGGTGTAGAACATCCCGGGACGGCTGCGAAATGCCTGTCCCGCCGCTGAATACTCAAAGTCTTCGATCAATTGCTCAAGTTTCAGGCCAGGGTCCATTACCTCAGGGACAGCACTTTTGGCAATCTGAGTTGCAACGGCTTCGGCGTCCTGATCACTCAGGCTTGAGGCTTCAGCTGCGGATGTGGCATTGACATCCTGAGCGTGTGTCATCGGCATCATGGCGGTTGCAATCGCAAATGCCAGTCCGGTCTGTATGAACAGCTTTTTCATCGTCGTATTCCCTTACGTAGCTTACCAGGAGGTGCCCTTGGCGCTGCCAAGTTTGCGGATCGGTGTTTCGCCTTCCCATACGGCCAAACCGTTTGCCAGGTCGGTCAGTGTCAGCTGGAAATAGTATTCAACCAGCTGCTTGTTGCCATCGACGCGGTTGTTGCGCTGAATGATCTTGCCGGAAAGGCTCATATTGGGCGCTGTCAGGCGCTGCTGTACCAGGCTGCTGCGGTCAATCTTGCGTGACTGGCTGAGTTCGGCATAGGCCTGGGTCATTTTGTCTTCCGCACCATTGAGGCCGATGGCGGTGGTGGTCAGAACCTTGCCACTGCGCAGGAGGTCAACACGGATCTTTTTAACCAGCTGATCGGTATCGATACGCTGCATGGTGTCGTTCAACACGGTCGATACCACCATGATGTTCTTTTTGCCATCGTTGCGATCAACCGCGCCGGAGACGAGCATTGACTGGACGGCATCGGAAGCGGCCTGTTCAAAGTCACTGCCACTGAGTCCCATGGTGACTGGCTCGTTGGTACTGCCGGATGGCAGCAACTGGGTCTGAGGTGTACAGCCAGAGGCAACGCCCAGGGCCAGTGTCAGTCCCAGGGCCTTGATCAGTGTATTGCGTGTCAGATGGCTCATTGTTCAATTCCTTGTGCATGAGTGGCGGTGTTGATGTCAAACAGGTAGATGCGGTAAGACGTTGCTGCTGGGCCGGGGGCAACTCGATCCAGCGCAACAGGCTCCCCGGGGCGCAGTAAGCGCTGCTCCCAGCGCGAGGCCATGCCGGGTAGCTCAAAGCCATTGGCATCCAGCCAGCAGGCCTGCCGTGAGCAACAGACCTGTCAGTGTTTTTTTCATGTGTGCATCCTTGCCTTGTCAGGCGTCAAAGCCCGCAATCTGGTAAGTCGGGGTGCTTCCGGGAGACGTTGCTCTGACGTAGATCAGAGTGAACTGGTTATCGGGCAGCTCAAGTTCAAGTGGTTTGTCCAGCCCGGGTGCCTGCAACTGCAGCTTGCCATCGGTCGGCTTGCGCAGGCGGGCGACCTGAACCTCTTTCGGCAGACTGGTCCAGCTGCGGGTGTCGGCGCGGGTTGTTGCCGCCTGATAGACCCCCGCCAGCAAGCTACCGGCAAGACCGCCTTCCTTGCGTGCCTGATACTGAATGAATGCCTTGGTCAGCGTACTGGCAATGGCTTCGGTGACCTTGAGCGGGAACTCACGCTTGAACTCGGTCTGAATGACACGATCCATACTGGCCAGAAGCTCGGTTTTGCCCTGAGACTTGCCGCCTGCATACACCTCAAGGTAGGGATATGCTTGGCTGCGTGGCTGCAGTTTGGGCAGGGCTATCTGGGAGTATTCCACCTGATCATTAAGCAGGAACAGGGGGAGCGGAATCAGCGTTTCATCGATCATCGGCCCTTCACCGTTCTCAAAGATGACCCATACCGCCGGGTTCAGTCGCCCCTTGCTCCACTTGCCGCGTCGCAGGTTGTCGATCACCATCAGGTCGGTCTTGACCGCCGAGTTGTTCGCACTCATGCCAGCCACTCGACGCAGTGACTGGCGCGCCTTGCCGTAATCCTCACGATCGGCGCTGGCGAGCATGAAATACAGCCCGTGCAGATAGTCGGTATAGGGATTAACGAAATCGGGGTAGGCCTGCCATTCCTTCAGCTCGGGGAAATTCTCGTAGATGGTACTTTCCGAAGCTGAACGGCTCTTGTCGAAGTCAACCGGAGCGGGCTGGCCATCATCAGCGCTGGCCTGCTGCTCGGCTTCAGCCATTTTTTCCTTCTGCTCGGCAATGCGTGCCTTGAAGGTTTCTTCGGCACGACGCTGGCGGTCAGCCGCGCGGTTGAATTCGATACGCGCGTTCTGCAGATCCTGCAGGAAGATGTTATTCAGCGCCTTGTAGGTGTTGACCATGACGCCGTCATAGACAGTGGGACTGTAGCGGTTGAGGTTGTTGTTGACGAGGTTGGCGGCAACCTTCTCCAGGCCCTTGCGGCCAAGACTTTCGGTGTCCTCATCCTTCATCAGGTTTTCGGCATGGTCGAACACGCGGGTGCTGAATTCAAACTGCCCGCTGGCGCTGAGGGCGGAGCCGGCCTGGAGAGACCAGAGCAGATTCTTGCTTTCGCCCTGTTCATTGATGCCGCCAGACTTCAGTGCAAAGTCGGCCGCTTCACGGAACTGTCCATTGGCAAATTGCTGGTTGTAGCTGTCGAGGCTTTGTTTGCTGGAGAGCGTTTGACATCCGGCAAGCGTGAGAAGGCCGCATGCCAGCGCCAGTCCCTTGAGCCGGTGAGGGTGGTTTCGCATTGTGTACTCCTTGATCCCTGAAACCAAAATCCTGTAACCGGCTGGTAGGCCGGTAGGTCGCGGGAAATCTAGCAGCTAAGCAACGACGTTTGAACCCTTTTGTTGGCTTATGGTGACAGAGTATTGATATAGATCCAGAACACACTTATCCACAGAATATGGGTTGTAAACAGCTTCTCCCGGAGGTGTATACATGCATTGCTCCAGACACGAACTCAGCTCGCTTGTGGGCAAAATGTGTATGACACAGCTTGTTCGGCCTACTGGACATTAAACAGCCAGTTTATTGCATCCCATGTCTGACAGGGCCTTGAGCTGAGTGTCACGAAACATTACAGAGGTTGTGCACAGCCCTGTGCAGTGATACTGGGGATAAAAACCCACTCAAGTCATCCACACCCTCGAGCGCGTGTCAGGAGTGTTCGGCAATGTATGAACAACTCACAGCAAAGGGCTTAGTGCTGGGTATAACCTGTTCGCAGTTCGCGCAGGGCCTGGCGGACAATGAGGAAGGATGAGTGCAGGAACAGGCTCGCCATGAGCAGCGCTACCAGTACATCGGGCCAGCCGCTGGCCGATCCCCAGACGCCCAGTGCAGCCGCGAGCACGAACAGGTTGCCGATCGCGTCGTTGCGGCTGCACAGCCAGACCGAGCGCACGTTGGCATCGCCATCACGGTATTGCATCAGAATCAGAACGGACGCCAGATTGGCACAGAACGCCAGTATGGCGATGCCACCCATGAGGATGGGTTCAGGGGTCAGCATGAAAAACATGCGATACAGCGTTGATCCCAGTACCCAGAGTCCCATCAGACCCAAAGTCAGCCCCTTGAAGAGCGCAACCTTGCTGCGCAGGCTCAGCGCCTTGCCGATCACCAACAGGCTGATGAGATAGGTGAATGTATCGCCGAGGAAGTCGAGAGCGTCCGCCTGCAGCGCCTTGGAGCCGGACAGCCATCCGCCGCTGAGCTCGACCAGGAACATCCCGGCATTGATCAACACGACCCACCAGAGGGCACGTCGATAGGCGGAGGAGGCACCGTCAAAAGCGGCATTCTGTTCACATTGGCAGCTCATGGTACCTCCCGAAGCAAAGCTTGATGAAAAAGTATACTTAATGTCTATTTTGACGGGTTCATTGATCCATGCAAGGTGTTGGGGTACTGACTCTGTTGCAGAATGGTGACTTGTTTACTGCATCAGGACAGCAGCAACGGAACTGCTGACCTCAGGGATTGGAGACCCGAAATGATTTTCGGCAGCCGCAACCGGGCCAGGGCCCGTCATTTGGCCAGACGACCGCGAGCCACTGCACCGCTCAAGCAATCCATCATCGGGGGGCTGCTGCTGCTGGTAGGGCTGTTTATTGTCGGTCTGTGGAGCATCACGTATCTGAATCTTGAGAATGCGGAGCGCACACTGGCTGAGCAGCATCAACAGCAGATCGAAATCGCGTTTACCAACAGCCTTGATCGAATCAACAGCCATATGCAGCAGCGAGAGCAGGCGTCACGCTTGCTGGCGCGACAGGCCGTGATGCGACAGAGTCGCTCCAGCATGGAGGCGGAACTGGTGCTGCAACTGCAGGAGCTTCCGGAGCTGACAGCCATAGGCTTCTGGTACGATGTCGGCAGTCGTGCAGGTGTCAGAGGGCTGCAGGCCTACCGCACGGCGGAGGGTGTTCAAACGGCGACTGCCGCCGCAGGTCTTGATGTTCGCCAGGAGTACTGGGAAGCGTTGTTGACTGAAACCGTTAGCCCGAATCGTTTCTGGTGGACCCCCCTCTATAACCACCCCCTCAGTGGCGAGCCCGTTATCAGCCTTGTCAGGCCCATTGCAGAAGGCAGCCGAATTGTAGGTGTGGTGAGCATGGACTGGAGCCCCGCGAACCTGCTGGCCGTGTTGAACCGGTCCGATATCAGTCCGAGTGCACGAGTCTGGCTTAGCTCAGGTAACAAGCAGCGTCAGGCGCTGCCGCGGGACGAAACAGAAGCCGGGATGGTACTGGACGAAATCGAGCAGTACCTGATGTTCGAAACGGCTCGTGCTTCCATGCAGCACAACTCCTACACCATAGCGGGACAGCCGCTGGAGCTTTACTACGCAACCACTCGTGCGGGGCTGCGTTTGACCGCTGCCGTGCCACGAGAAGAAATTCAGGCGGTTCTGTCACCCTTGCAAAGCAGCAGTAACCACATTCTGGTGTTCGGTGGCTTTATCGTTCTGCTGTTGTCAGCTCCTTTACTGTTCAAGGTGACGGCTCCCTTGCGAGAGCTGAAAGCATCCTACACGGATGAGCTGACCGGCCTGCCCAACCGGGCTCGACTGCTGCAGGAGTTGCAGTATGAAAGTGGTGTGACGCTGATATTGATTAACCTGGATCGCTTTCGGGAGATTAACGGTCTGTTCGGTGATGCCTGTGGTGACTATATCCTGAAGGAAGTGGCATTGCGGCTGGAAGCTTACATCAACAGTATGGAGTGGCATGGAACGCGACTGTATCGGCTCAGTGGTGATGAGTTCGCGATACAGGCACCGCGGCGCAAGCCTGAACTGATCGCGGCCGAACTGGAGGCCTTGCTGAGATGCCTTCGGCAGGCTCCGGTATTCTGGCAAAATCACCAGATCAGTCTGAGTGCAACGCTAAGTGCGGCGGTGCCCTGGTACGACACGCCTCGGCAGCACAGTCTGTTCATTCACGCCAAGGAAGCCCTGCGCGAAGCGCGAGAACAGGGCCTGCACTATCGTGTCTATGATGGTTCACAGCCGCTTGAGCAACAGTTCGAACACAATCAGATCTGGGCCGGCAAGCTGCGCGAGGCGTTGGACAGTGAACGTCTGGTGGCCTGGTATCAGCCAATTCTGAACAACACGACTGGCCGTATCGACAAATACGAATGTCTGGTGCGCATGCTGGACAAGGACGGCAATCCGGCCAGCCCCGGGCACTTTCTGGGCGTTGCCGGCAAGCTGAGGCTTGATCGGCATATTACCCGCATCATGGTTGAGCGCTGTTTTGCCCGTTTTCAGGACTCGCCACTGCAGTTCTCGATCAATCTGGCCTATGGCGATCTGCAGGATGTCGAGTTGACCGGCTTCATCCTTAAAAAACTGGATGAAACGGGTGTGGGACCGCGGGTGATTTTCGAGATCCTGGAGTCGGACAGCATCGACAACTACGATCAGGTAAAACATTTTGTGGATCAGGCGAAACAGCGGGGCTGTCGTATTGCCATTGATGATTTCGGTACCGGTTACTCAAACTTCGAGCACCTGTTGCAGCTGCAGGTGGACCTGATCAAGATTGATGCCAGCCTGATTCGAAATCTGGACAGCGATACCAATGCTCGCCGTGTGACGAGGGGGATCGTCGGACTGGCTCGCAGCATGAAAATTCAGACCGTGGCCGAGTTTGTTCACTCGGCCGAGATTCAGATGGAGGTGCTGCGGCTTGGGATCAGCTTCTCTCAGGGGGCGCTGATCGGCATGCCATCCCCCGAGCTGGTGGTCAACGTGCCCAAGGAGCTGGTACAGCAAACCTATTGCGGACGCAGCACGTCCCTGCAGCAACTGCGTACGCCGGTAACCGGCCAGCGTTGATCGGCAGATACAAAAAAGCCCCGCTTTCGCGAGGCTTTTTTGTTGAATTTTGGTGCCCAGAGGCGGAATCGAACCACCGACACGGGGATTTTCAATCCCCTGCTCTACCGACTGAGCTATCTGGGCAACGGGGGCGTATTAAACCGGAAAGGCTGAGAGTGGTCAAGCCCGCCGGATAAATTATTTTTCCGGCGGTACGTAGCCTTCAGCCTTGTCGTAATCTTCACCGGAGAGAAACTTCTCCATCTCCTGTTGCAGGTACTTGCGGCTTTCCGGATCCATCAGGTTCAGATGCTTCTCGTTGATCAGCATGGTCTGATGGTCGGTCCATTCCTGCCAGGCCTTTTTCGATACGTTGTCGTAGATCTGTTGTCCCAGCTCACCCGGATAGGGTGCGCGCTCCAGACCTTCCAGTTCCTGTTTGTACTTGCGGCAGAAAACCGTGCGTGTCATGTGCTGTCTCCGATTTCAGTTGGCGTAACGCTCAAGCAGACGCTTGACCGGGGCGGCCAGACCGATATTTGCAGGTTGGTCCACGTTATACCAGAGTGCAGGCGGGCCTTCCATGACAGAGTTTGTAGGGTCTTTCAGCCTGACTCTGGCCGGTGTGATGTCCAAATGATAGTGACTGAAGGTATGGCGCACGGGCTCCAGCACTTCGGTGGTCTCTTCACTCAGCCTGAGGCCCAGTGTTGCCGGCGCATCGCGCAGATCCGTGACTTCGGGCAGGCTCCACAGGCCACCCCATATGCCACTGGGAGGACGCTGTTGCAGCAGAATCTCACCGGCATCATTGTAAATCAGCAGCATCAGGGTCTGCCTGACCGGCAGCTCCTTCCTTGGACGGGGTGACGGCAGGCGGTCGGTCAGGTTCAGTGCACGCGCTTCACAGCCCTGCTGCAAGGGGCACAGCAGGCAGCTGGGCCTGCTGCGGGTGCAGAGGGTGGCCCCCAGATCCATCATCGCCTGTGTGTAGTCGCCCACGCGATGATGCGGCGTGTTTCGCTCAGCAAACATCCAGAGCTCTTTCATGACCGCAGGGCTGCCCGGCCAGCCCTCCACAGCGTAGAACCGTGCCAGCACCCGCTTGACGTTACCGTCGAGAATAGCCGCGCGTCTTCCGGTCGAGATCGATATGATGGCGCCGGCGGTAGAACGGCCAATACCGGGCAAGGCAGCCATTTCATCAACCGTCTGCGGGAATTCACCCCCCAGTTCGCGGCTGACAATACGGGCCGTCTTGTGCAGGTTGCGGGCACGGGCGTAGTAGCCTAGCCCGGTCCACAGATGCAGCACCTCGTCCTGCTCGGCATCAGCCAGGTCATGTACTGTGGGAAAGCGCTCGATAAAGCGTTCGAAATAGGGAATGACCGTCTTCACCTGGGTCTGCTGCAACATGATCTCCGAGATCCAGGTGAAGTAGGCTGTTTTCTCGGTCTGCCAGGGCAGGTCATGGCGGCCGTGCCGGTCAAACCATTCCAGCACGGCCGTGTGGAACTGCTCAGGTGTCATCGGCCAAACAGTCCCTTCAATACCCCTGCACCCTCTTCACCCAACTTGTCCTTGAGTTTGTCCTCGACCTGGGTTCCGATCTTCTCCTCGACCTTGCGCTTGGCTTCTGCCTTGAGCAGGTCGCCAATGAAGCTGGTATCCAGTCGGCACAGCTTGGCCGGTTCATCGTAGAAGCCGCCCTTGCAGTTGACCGGAACTTCAACGCCTTCAAGGCGATCATTGACGGAGCAGCTCTGATTGAACAGGTTGTCTTCAATGGTCAGGCCAATACGGTAATCCACTGTCTGTTGCGGCAGGTTTACGCTGCCCCTGCCCGCGAGTGCCATTGCATCAAGTTTGGCCTTCAGGTCCTGATTGCTGACAACGCCGTTGCGAATGGTGAAGTTGGCGCCAAGGTCGGCAAAGGGGGTGGTTTTGTCGACCTGCTCGGCGTTGATCCAGAGTGCCGAGAGGTTGTTTATGCCCTGACACATGGACTGGGCCGCATCGATACCCTTGATCAGGCCTTCAGCCATACCAATGTTGGCGCTGCCGTTGAGCGAATTGATCCAGGCGTGAATCGACTGGCCACTCATGCTCAGATCTGCCTTGGCGTTGAACTTGCCTGCCATGACATCCGTATCGGCCAGTGTCTGCAGCACCGAGCCGATCTGCACACCACTGATCTGCTTGCTGATGTTCATTTGCAGGGGAGCCTTGCGGGCATCAAGGCGCGCGGTTGCGTTGACCTGTCCCTCAAAAACGCCTGTGCTGAAGCGGGTCAGACGGATCATGCCGCCGTCTGCGGTCAGACTCAGGCCGAGCGTGTTCATATCGATATTGTTGATCTTGAGACTGTCCAGGTCAAGGTCGGCACTCAGGTTCAATGCACGCAGCGGCTCCAGCGGTATGATCTCGTCCTTCGGCCAGCCGGAACCGGCGGCTGTGGAGCTGTTGCCGCCCGCGCTCTTGGTGGCAGATTCAGTTGCCGGTGGCAGATAGCGGTCAGCATTCAGAGCATTACCCTTGAGCTTGAGCGCGATCACCTGGGTGTCCAATACCATGCTGGCTTCACCCTCCAGACGGGTATCATCCAGCTGCAGAGCCAGCGGTTTCAGCAGAATCGTGCCGGCGGGTCCTCCCAGGGTTGCCGTGAACGAGGCCTGCGTGAGTGCGTTGCTGTCAGCGGTTTTCGGTGCGCTTTGTCCCAGGCTTGAGAGCAACTGCTTCGGGCTGAAACTGTTGCTCTGCAGCGTGCCGCTGAGTTCCGGCTGGTTGAAGTTGCGGAGTTTGATATCACCGCTGAGCTCGAGCGGATCAGCCTTGAGGCTGAATCCGGCGATATCCACCTGCTGCTCGTTGAGGCGGGCATCAATGCTGGCGGCAAGTACAAGCTCCATAGCTGTCGGCAGAGCAGCCCCTTCAAGCAGTTCCAGCGTGGCGTTCAGGCTGTTCAGTTGGTAGCGATTCTCGGCCAGGTTCAGGCCGACCTCGCTGCCCAGTCGGGCACGTGTGCTGAGCTGGAGCTGGTCGGCGGCAAACTGGCGCAGAGCAAAGCTGAGCTGCAGCGGGAATGACTGATCCATGCTGACACGGCCGGTCGTGAGATTCAGCTCGCTCAGTTCGATACGGCTGTTGCTGGTTTGATCGGTAAAGGTCAGTGCGGCATCACGCAGCTCAATCGCTTCGATGTCGATTGCCAGAGCCTTACTGCCATCGCTTGGTGCAGAGGTGTCGGTATCTGTGGCGGTATCCTTCATGTCGGCAGATGCGCCGGGGGTCCAGTTGTTGCCTTCAGCGGTTTGAACCAGATCCAGCTGCAGGCCATCGACCAGAACACGGTTCATCTGCAACTGCCCACTCAGCAGGGCAGGAATGCTGACCGAGATTTCGGCGCGAACAAGCTGGCCCAAGGAGGGCTTCTCCGGGTAGCCCACGCCCACACTGTTAAGTTCCAAAGCCAGCCAGGGATAGAAGGACCAGCCAATATCACCACTGATGTTCAATTCGATGCCGGCCTGTTTCAGAGCCGTTTCGCGGATTTGTGCCTTGTAGTCATTGGGATCCACCAGTGTGACCACGGCCACGGCAGCAGCTGCCAGCAGCACGATGATCAGCAGGAGGATGGCGGCTATCAACTTGATTGCTTTCATATATTGGCCCTGTATTTTCCCTGGGGTTTAAACTGAATCTGAGTATAGCGGAACTCAACGGCAGATTCTGTCCGTTGCCAATGAACCTGCCGTTAAGCGGCGGTTGAATGTATAATGACCGTTTTCGTACAACCCATGGCGGAGAGAGTGATGGCCGAGCGCAAAGCCCAGGTAACCCGCAACACCCTGGAAACCCAGATCAGTGTTGCAGTCAACCTTGATGGCACCGGGCAGCTGGATGTGGATACCGGTGTACCTTTTCTGGATCACATGCTGGATCAGATTGCCCGACACGGTCTGATTGACCTCGAAATCAGTGCGATCGGCGACCTGCATATCGATGACCATCATACCGTGGAAGATATCGGTATTACCCTAGGCCAGGCGTTCAAGCAGGCCGTGGGCGACAAGAAAGGCATCCGTCGTTACGGCCATGCCTATGTGCCCCTGGATGAAGCGCTGTCACGCGTGGTGATCGACTTCTCCGGTCGTCCGGGTCTTGAAATGCATGTGGACTTCACCCGGGGCCGTGTGGGCGGTTTTGACGTGGATCTGTTCAGTGAATTCTTCCACGGCTTCGTTAACCACGCCCAGGTCACGCTCCACATTGACAATCTGCGTGGCAAGAACACCCACCATCAGGCTGAAACCGTTTTCAAGGCGTTTGGCCGTGCCCTGCGCATGGCGCTGGAGCTTGATCCGCGCGGCGAAGGGATTATGCCCTCCACCAAGGGGTGCCTCTAAGTCATGAGCAGTATCGCGGTAATCGACTATGGCATGGGTAACCTGCACTCGGTGGCCAAGGCATTGGAGCATGTTCAGCCGGGTGTTGAAGTACGGGTAACGGCTGATCCTGAACAGGTGCGCAGTGCCGACCGGGTGCTGCTGCCTGGCGTCGGCGCCATTCGTGACTGTATGGCCGAGATCCGTCGCCTGGGTGTGGATGCTGAGGTGCGTGAAGCGATTGCGTCCGGCAAGCCGTTTCTGGGCATCTGCGTCGGCTATCAGGCGTTGATGGAGTTTTCCGAGGAAAACAACGGTGTTGATTGCCTGGGCGAGTTTGAGGGCCGGGTCAACTTCTTCGGCAACGACCTCAAGGATGCCGATGGGGAGCGCTTGAAAGTGCCGCATATGGGCTGGAATCAGGTCTATCAGACGCTGGATCACCCGCTCTGGGCCAATATCGAGGACGGCAGCCGTTTCTACTTCGTGCACAGTTACTATGTAAAGGCGAAGCAGCGGGAACTGGTTGCCGCCACCTGTAACTATGGTGTCGACTTCGACGTGGCGATCGCGCGCGATAACGTATTCGCCGTGCAGTTCCACCCCGAAAAGAGCCAGAAGGTGGGGCTGCAGCTGCTGCAGAACTTCCTCAACTGGGATGGCCGCCCCTGAGGCAAACATTCGCACGACAATTTTTGACTGATTATTCTGGATCTGAGCCGATATGCTGATTATTCCCGCGATTGACCTTAAAGATGGTGCCTGTGTTCGTTTGCGTCAGGGGCGCATGGACGACTCCACCGTATTCTCAGATAACCCGGTCGATATGGCCGCCAAGTGGGTGGACGCCGGCTGCCGCCGCCTGCACCTGGTCGATCTGAACGGCGCTTTTGCCGGTGAGCCTGTCAATGGCGAGATCGTGAAGAAGATCGCGGAGGCCTACCCGGACCTGCCGATTCAGATCGGCGGAGGCATCCGTTCTGCCGAAATCATTCAGGCCTATCTGGATGCCGGTGTGCAATACGTCATTATCGGTACCAAGGCGGTGAAGGAGCCGGAATTCGTCACCGAAATGTGCAAGCGATTCCCGGGGCACATTATCGTCGGTCTGGATGCACAGGACGGCTATGTGGCCATCGATGGCTGGGCTGAAGTCACCGACGTGAAAGCGGTGGATCTGGCCAAGCGCTTCAAGAACGATGGTGTCAGTGCCATTGTCTACACCGACATCAGCCGTGACGGCATGATGCAGGGCGTGAACGTGGACGCCACGGTAGAGCTGGCGCGGGAAGCCGGCATTCCGGTGATCGCCTCCGGTGGCGTGACCAACATCGACGATATCAAGGCGCTGGCAGCGGTGGCCGACCAGGGCATTCTGGGCGCCATCACCGGCCGTGCCATCTATGAGGGCACGCTGGATGTGGCCGAGGCCCAGGCGCTGAGCGATCAGCTGACTGCCGAATAAGAGGAAACAAGATGGCTCTGGCAAAACGCATCATACCCTGCCTCGATGTGGAAAATGGCCGCGTGGTGAAAGGGGTCAAGTTTCTCGATATCCGCGATGCCGGTGACCCGGTAGAGGTGGCCAAGCGCTACGACGAACAGGGTGCGGACGAGATCACCTTCCTCGATATTACCGCCACCCATGAAGGCCGCGACACCATGGTGCATACCGTGGAGAAGATGGCGTCTCAGGTGTTCATTCCGTTGACCGTGGGGGGCGGTATTCGCACCTGTGAGGATATCCGCACCATGCTCAATGCCGGTGCTGACAAGGTGTCAATCAACAGCGCCGCCGTGACCAATCCGGACTTCGTGCGTGAGGCAGCGGAAAGATTCGGCAGCCAATGTATCGTTGTGGCAATTGATGCCAAAAAAGTGAGTCAGCCGGGCGAGCCCGACCGTTGGGAGATCTTCACCCACGGGGGGCGCAAGCCAACCGGTATTGATGCCGTGGAGTGGGCGAAGAAAATGGTCGACTACGGTGCTGGCGAGATCCTGCTCACCTCCATGGATCAGGACGGCGTCAAGAGCGGCTACGATCTGGGCGTGACCCGCGCCATCAGCGAGGCTGTGCATGTGCCGGTCATCGCCTCGGGTGGCGTTGGCAATCTGGACCATCTGGTAGAGGGCTGCACGTTGGGCAAGGCCGATGCCGTGCTGGCAGCCTCGATCTTTCACTTCAATGAATACACCATCCCGCAGGCGAAGGAATACATGCGTCAGCACGGGATCGAAGTGCGCCTGTAAGACGGCTAAGGCCGTGCTCAGAATTCGTAGCTGAGCTCGGCCTGATATTTCATTTCGCGCCGGTCGGGGCCGTTCAGGTGGCGCTCGATCTTGAACTCGAACTCAAACCCGGGCACAGGGGCTTCGTACTCCAGCCTGACCTGCCCCAGCCAACGCTCCTCGTCTTCCCAACTCCATTGACGGCTGTCCGTGTCGCGCTCCGCCTTGTCTTCCCGTTGCCAGGTAGGGCCGAGGGTCAGCTCCCAGCCATCCAGTGGCGGGATCCAGTTCAGCCAGAGGCTGACCTCATGCTGCAACTCCTGTTCTGCCGCCTCGTCACGCTCACGGGCAGTGTCATGCCACTGGCTGAAATATTGATGCTTTACTTCCAGCCGGGGCTGCAAAAACAGGCTGCTGACCGGCGTCATGTATTCGCCGTTCAGTCGCAATGCGGATTCGTGTCCGTAGCCGCGACCACTGCGCTGATTGGCATCGGGGGCAACGCTGGTGGCCTTGTAGGTGACGTCGATAAAGCGGTCGTGGTAGCCATCAAGCGTCCAGCCATAGCCTCCCAGTGCACGGCCTATGTCGTAACGAAAGCCGGCGCCGATAACGGGCGTTGTGCGCCACTCGGTTCGGCTCTTGTCATTTTTCAGTGAGCCATCTTCATGAAACTCCAGGCTCATGTCGCGTGTGCGACGGTAGTTCATGCCCAGCCGGCCCTGCCAGCTCCAGCGCTCCGCTTCCCAAACACCGAGTGTCAGCAGGGTCTTGCTCTCCCAGCGAGTCTTGCGCTTGACGTCCAACTCATCGAAGGCGCCACTTTTCTTGTACTGAACTTCACGGGTTTCGGGACTGCGACTGTATTCCAGATCGGTTTTGAGCTCGATATCCATACCGAGCACAGGGCCTGCCAACAGCAGCGTACTCAGGAGGCTGTTTCGGTACATTGTTGTTCCAGCAGAGGTTTCAGTGATTCATAACGCATCGGGCGGTAGAGACCGAAGCCTTGACCGTAGTGGCTGCCCAGCGCCGTGATACAGGTCAGTTGAGAGTCGGTTTCTATCCCTTCGGCCACGGTCTTGAGCTTCATGCCGCGCGCCAGCGTGATGATCGACTGCACCAGAGAGTGGTCGGACTCCGGTCGGAGTTCCCGGATAAAACTGCGGTCGATCTTGAGGCCATCAATGGGCAGCTGATGCAGATAACTGAGCGAAGAGTAGCCAGTGCCGAAGTCGTCTATCCAGATGTTGGCTCCTGCATGCTTCCACTGGACAAGGGTTTCGCGACAGTCCTCGAGATGGCGGATCATGCTCGTCTCGGTTAGTTCGATGCTCAGGCAGTGAGGCGGAACATGCTGTGACTGGATCAGGTCGGTCAGAAAATCCCGGGTACTGGATTGGTGCAGGGCGGCTCCTGAAATATTGATCGAAATGACAAATCCGGGGTAGATCGACTGCAGCTCAAGCAGGTCATGAATCGCCTGCTGTGCCACCCAGCGGGTAACGGGCTCCATCAGATCGGAGTCCTCAATCAAGGGAATAAAGCGTGCCGGTGAGATCAGGCCCTGTTCGGGGTGCTCCCAGCGCAGCAGGGCTTCTGCTGCCCGAATAGAGCCATTGCGAAGGTCAATGACCGGCTGATATTCAAGGTGAAATTGGGCCTCTGCCAGGGCTGTGCGGACGCCCTGGAGAATTTCCAGTCGTTCATGCAGCTCAAGATTCATTTGTGGCGAGAAGAACGCGTACTGGTTGCGGCCGCTCTGCTTGGCTGCGTACATGGCAATATCGGCATTTTTCAGAATTTCACTGCTGCTGGCACCGTCATCCGGGTAGAGCGTAATGCCGATGCTGCTGGAAATATTGAAATAGCGGCCATCAATCAGGAATGGCTGATCCAGTGTCGTGGCAACCTTGCCGGCCAGCTCGGCGACCTGGTCACTGCGTTCCGGCGCGGGATAGAGCGTCACGAACTCGTCACCACCCAGGCGAGCCAGCAGCACATCGCCACTTTCAGGGTCGCATATGTCCAGTTCAAGCAGCAGGTTGCGCAGCCGTGCGGCAGCCTCGAACAGCAGCAGGTCGCCCATATCGTGGCCGGCGGTATCATTGACTTCCTTGAAGTGGTCCAGGTCGATGAATACCACGCCGAGGCGTTGTCCATGCCGCTCGGCATATTGCAGCAGACGCTCCAGCGACTGCTGAAACCAGTGACGATTGGGCAGCTGCGTCAGGTTGTCCAAATAGGCCAGTTGGGTAGTTTGATGGTGACTTTGCTCAAGGCTGCGTCGCATCTGCTCCAATGCATTGCCCAGCTGCCCCAGTTCATCCCTCTGCTCCAGACTGAAGCTGACACTCTTGTCACCCTCTCCGTAACGCAGGCCTTTATCCGCCAGCTGGCGCAGAGGACGAAACAGGCGGCGGCAGACCAGCCAGATCAACAGCAGCGCCAGCAACAGCAAGGTGACGGAGCCGGCTACCAGCTGTGTCGCAAGTTGTCGCTGCTTCTCGGCCGCCTCGATGGATATGGCCTGGCTGTGCTCAGACAGGGTCTCAAGTGCCTGTGTAAAATCAACCGCGAGTGCCAGCTGGCCAATGGTTTGGCCTGAAACCTCTATTGGCTTGAGCAGATGCAGGGCTTCCCCCACCCAAACCTGATCGGTATTGCCAGGTACATGTTCCAGGGTATCAATCGGGCGGCCATAGTCGGCGACGATCTCGGAGCCATCGTGTACCAGCTGGCCGTTGCTGTCGAACAGCAAGGCGTACTCAAGCCCCGGCTTTGACTGTACCTGACGCAGCTGTTTGCCGATTTCGGTCAGATCCAGATGGTAGAGCGGAATATCCAGTTGAGCACTGAGCGTATCGGCGAGCAAGGTGGCATCCTGCTCCAGCTGGGATCTCAGCACCTGGGACAGGTGACGCTGACCGCTTTCCGTTGTGAACTGGTTAAATTGACTGAATGCTGACAGCAGGGTGAGCATCAGTATGCCAACCAGCACACAGGCTACCAGTGCAAAACTCAGTGTCAGCCGGTCCGCCAGTGAACGCATCGGCCTCATGGCGTAACTCCAGTGGGCAGTTGGCGCAGCAGAGTCAGATCCTGCTCGCTGGCAGCTTCAAAGCGGCTGGTCTGCTCATAGCGCTGCATCAGCTCGGGTTTCCGAGTGTCCAGCGTGCTCAGGCGTTGTGCCAGCGCTTTTGCCGCGGTATCCGACAATGCGGCGGTTACGAGCTCAAAAGCGCGTGGATATGCTTCTGAACGGTAAATAATGCGCATCTTGTCGGTCAGTCCGTCCGGAAGCCGGCCGGGTGTTGTCCAGTCGCCGTCATTGACACTGCCGGCGGTAGTGACCCCCTTGTCGACCCAGAGGATATTGTTTTTCTCGTTGCGGCTGAACAGATAGCCCACCTGGTCGGCGTTGGGCATCTGACCTGGCTTGTCGAGTGGTACCAGATTCAGCCCATTGGACTGCAGCGCCATAAAGGGCAGCAGATAACTGCTGAAGGAGTTGCGATGCTCCAGAGTGATGGTTTTGCCCTGGAGCTGCTGCAGTGAGTGAATATCGCTGTCGGCACGAACGTAGATCAGGCTCTGATAGGAGCGCTGCCCTCGCTTCCATTTGCGCAGCAATGGCGTGGCCAGTCCGGCCTGAACAAGCCGGGCAGCGGTGAGTGGCGTTTCCGTTACCCAGTGGACCTCACCGGCGCGTACCGCAGCGCTCAGCTGCTCATAATCGGGAAACAGGCGTACATCTCCCTGGCTGAAGCCGTGATCGGCCAGCTCTTGGGCCATGAACTGAACCATTGGACGAAGCTGACGGAAATCCTTTTTGGGCCGATCACTGATCTGCGCCAGCACCAGTGTCTGGGCCGTCAGCGGCAGGCTGAGCAGCAGTAAAAGCGCAGTGCTGCAGAACCGCAGGGAAATATCGGTCAGGCTGGGACGTGTCATGGATTATCGTATTCAGAGGTCAGATTATCAGACCCTGATCCTACGTCACCCCGCGAATGAAAACCATATGCCGACGTGCACTGAATTTGAGCAGTGTCATTCGGGCAGGCGTATTCTCATAAATCGAGCAAAACGCGGCAGGCCATGGGTCGTCAGTCCGTTATGGCGGAAGCTGATGCGGGTGCCGATCGGAGGTGGGTTCGCACGTTCCGCATCGCTGAAACCGGTGCCGACGCGAAAGCGGCGCCCATCTTTCAGCTCAACCAGCAGGGCGCCCAGCATGCCGGAGAACTTTCCCTTGCCCGGTAGATGTGCCACCACGACGGCTTCTGCATCCTGATGGAGCTTGAGTTTCAACAGATCACGGCTGCGACTGAACTGGTACAGCGCGCTGCCGCGGTGCAGCATCAATCCCTCGCCACCCCGGCTGACTACGTTGCTCAGCAAGCGTTGAATAGCCGACTGACTCAGACCGCTGCGCTGCTCGATCAGCACCAGATTGGTGGCCCCAGTGGCCGCCAGCAGGGATTCAAGCCGATCCGTACGTTGGCGAAAGTCCCCGGGCCAGTGAGGCAGGTCAAACAGCATGAAGCGAACCTCCCGCCAGTCCTCAGTGGTTGTCTGGTGGCGGTTGATCAGCGCCGCAACCTCGCTGTAACGACCATAGCCACTCCACAGCTCGCCTTCCAGGGGGCTATCGGGCCAATTCTGTGTGATGGCGTCGGGTATGCGGATTGGGTAACCGCTGCGGCTGTAGAGCTTCTTGCCATCCCAATAGGCGCGAACACCATCATATTTCTCACTGACCAGCCAGTCGTGAAGATCGGTTGACTGTATCAGTCCCGGGGAGGTCGGCGTTGCCAGCATGGGCATATGAGAGGGAGAAGCGGCGGCGCACAGACCAATCGGAAGGCCCAGAAACAGGCAAAGGGAAGCAGGCTTGAACATGCGTCATCCTTGATTCAAGTAGTGGTAACCGGCCATCCGTGCCGGTCAGAAACAACAAGGGCCGCCGAAGCAGCCCTTGTCACGGATATCCGAACCGATATCAGTTGGCCAGCATGTAATCGATGGTGGCCTGGATCTCTTCATCAGAGCAGCTGGAGCAGGTGCCGCGCGGCGGCATGGCGTTGAAGCCATTGATGGCGTGAGTCAGCAGTGTTTCCATGCCTTTCTCATCCAGACGCAGCTGCATTTCGTTGGTACCGAACTTCGGTGCACCCAGCACGCCGCTGGCATGGCAAGCCGCACAGCTGGCGTTATAGACTTCCTCACCGGAACGGCCGCCAGCAGAACCGGTCGCGGCAACGGCTGCGGCACCGCCACAGTTTTCGTCACCTTCAACACAGACGGAACCAACCGGCTGGATGCGCTCGATGATTTTCTCTTCAGCAGGCGTTGCAGCCTGAACGGAAACGGTCAGGGCCATGCCCAGACCAAACGCGCAGAGTGCAGACGCAGCTTTTGCAGCAAATTTTTTCACAGTCACGACCTCATCACTTGGTAAGTTGGCGGGGCAGCGATGCCTGGCTGACGGCCTGAAAATGCCGAGTCGGCAGGACCTGATGCAGACATGACTGCGCACACAAAAATCTGACCCGGGATTATACCGGCAAAAAAGCCCATACGGAAATTGAGTTGAAGCATTCCCGCCTCACTTTATACCTGCCTTTTAGTCGCAGGGATCACCGGCCAGTCGCGATCAGCGTCAGAATTCACTTGGCAAACAGGGGTCTGATCCGTACTATATGGCCCGCAAACACTTCCAAAGCGCCCGTAGCTCAGCTGGATAGAGTAGCAGGTTCCGATCCTGTTGGTCGGGGGTTCGAATCCCTCCGGGCGCGCCATTTTTTATCTGCCATATCCTTGATTCTTAAGGGTTTTTTGGCGAAAATCCGCTCCGATCGGTATCACAAATGGGACATTATGTCCTGAGACAGAGTGATGCCATGTCCATTCCTGTATTTGATTCCGGTGCTCTACGTGTGACTGTTCGCTTTAGTTGGCAGAAACGTCCTAATGGTCCATGGTACTACCGCAGAGTGTATCCAAAAGACATAGCTCAATACTTTGAGCGCATTGGTCAGCCGGTACCCAAGTGCCATGTTGTATCGCTCAAGACCTATGACCTCAAGGAGGCAGCAAAGCTGATTATTCGGCTGGCCCGTCAGGATGATGTGGAATGGGAGCGCATCAGGCGAGGGTTGTCTCCTAAGAGCGGTTACAGGGCAGCCGAGTCTTTGCTCTTGGATTTCGGTATAGATACCCAGAACCTCGAAGCGTACAGGCGGGGTTATGCTGACACGCTTGATGAAGTCACTGGGTGTGCTGTTGTATCAGGGCTGATGGATACTAGAGAAGCCAACGCAGATGCATTTTTAGACTACCTGAGGAGCAAAGTTTCAGGTGATGATGCACCGGCTTCATATCTCAAAGAGCACGAAATGACTGCGTTGCATTTGCTTAATGGTACATATGAGTACCGCTTGAGTGATGCTCTGCGGCATTATCTTGAGAAACGTGATGCTGCTGGTGATAAGAAGAAGGTCAACGACACAAACAGAGCTTTTGCACTGGTGATGGAGCCTTTGGGCGACAAACCACTAGATAAGTATCGCCGTAGGGAAGTTCAGGAGGCTATTAGAAAGGCATTGGCTGATGGTCTAAAGACCGCTTCAATCAGGAAGCGTCTGGGGACAGTAAGGGCCGCTGTTAATGATTTGATACGCGACTACGAGCTGGCTGATATCCGCAATGCCTTTGAGCGGTTTGAAATACCGAAGCTAGGGGAGGATGCAGCGGAGCGTGATAGTTTGACACCTCATCAATTACTCACGCTCAGGGAGTATGTCCGCTCTACTGCTGGCGCAACTTCCAATATGATTGGTCTTTTGATGGACACAGGGGCTAGGCTCTCTGAGATTGGTGGTTTGTGGGTGCAGGATGTCAGTCTTGATACTCCCATTCCTCATGTCTTGATACATGAGAACCCTATGAGACGGCTGAAAACAAAAGCCTCACGTAGGACAATCCCTCTGGTCGGTGAGGCTTTGCTCTCAGCACAACGTGCAGTTGCTGAGGCTGCTGGTGGTAAGTACCTTTTTCCACGGTACATGTCTGATGAAGGGTTCAGGAACGATAACGCTTCTGCAGCCCTCCGCAAGGTTATGGGTCGATTGGATTGCCAGACTCCTCATTGGCTCCGTCACACCATGCGTACTCGGTTGCGTGATGCAGATGTCCCAGAACCAAGAGCGAAGGAAATACAGGGCTGGAGTAGAGACTCAGTTGCTGACCAGTACGGTAAGCAGACTGCATTGAAGAACCTCAGAGCAGACCTTTTGAAAACGCTTTAGTGCGTATTTACGCGCTTACTGTACGCACCTCTTCATGTCACGGCTTCAAAAGGGACAGTCATTCATGAAGTCTTTGATGAAGTCAGGTTGTTCAGTAGCGCCTGCAAAGTCCTCTGCTGAATGCTGTGGCTTTTGCCGTTGCTGATGAACCAGTTGACTCAGGGCTTCCACGGCAACGTCACGGTCAGCATCATCTAGCTCATCGCCTACTCTATCGAGTATTTTTTCCTTCAACATCTGGACCTGCAGGTGGTAGCTTTTCGTCTCAGCGGCATTAGAGCGGTTGTTGAAGTAGCGCCATAAATGATGAAAAGGGTGGTTGTGAATATCGGCAACATTCTGAAGCCAGTATGCCTCAGCCTCGGTTATTGAGACTGGTATTTTTTCTATACATTCGTTCTCAAACGAATACATGCTTCTGATCTGGTTTGTTGCCCACTGCAGTAGTGCCGCTCTCATGCTTCTAATAGTGCCCTCCGATACGTTTAGTTGCTTCGCTACAGCTCTCTGACCTTGATTAATTAGCATATCCCTGAAGTTGGTGGTGTGCGGGGTGATGAGTGCATGCCAAGCGTTTTGAGTCCTTTGCTTTGATGTGAGCGGTTGCATGACCTGCCTGTTTGCAAGGAATGACTGTGCCGCAGCCTCACTGAAGTCACCTTTACTGACCTCCACTTTGATGTTTTCTATCCCTGCCTCCTTGATTGCTGCTAGTCTATGATGACCGTCTACAAGATAGTATTTCAGCCCATCATGAATCACTCTGGCAGGTGTTTGCTGTCCATTGTGCTTGATGCTCCGGGCTAGGTCTTTGATGTGCTGGTTCAGCTTTTTCACCTCTTTGTCTTCACGTATGCCCTCTGCAGCTGTGCAGCGGTTCTGAAGCAGTTTATGAATGGTTATTTGTTCTACTGGTATCTCAGTAATTTGAGTGTTGGGTTTCATTCAGCTCGGCCTCCTTTCGGCTCTCGATAGCTTCGGTGATGAGTATTTCCAGCGTCTTGCTGGGTTTCTGGTTTCGCTTTTCTGCTTCAGCTAGCAACGAATGCCAGACAGCAGGCAGCAGCCACAGGCTCTTTCTGATGAGGCCTCTGGAGTTCATGTTCGGTAATCCTTTCGGGTTGTGGGTGAGATAAAAAACAGGTGGTCAGGCAGAGACGTAGCTCAGAGTTGATGTCTCCGCCCTCGGGCTATGCTTATGTGTGTGGGAAAGGGGAAGTTGGTGCCGCCTCCCTTCTAGTGTGTGGGGTGAAAGGCTCAAAGGGCCTTGATGATGTCGTAGACTTTCTGGCGACTGATACCGTACTTATCCGCTATTTTAGCCTTGCTCAGCTCCCCTGCCGCCACGTCTGCGAGCACCTGCTCTTTCTGTTGCTCTGTGATGCTTGGTTTTCTGCCCATCTTCACACCCCGTTCAATCGCTGCTTTCCTACCTTCATTTGTGCGTTCGAGGATACGTTCACGCTCTGCCTGTGCCACTGCTGCGAGAATGGTAACGACCATCTTGCCCATTGTGCCCTCGGTGCTGATGCCATCATCAAGGAAGCTGATAGTGATGCCACGCATGGTTAGGTCTTCGATGATAGCAATCATGTCTGCCGTGTTGCGCCCAAGCCTGTCCAGCTTCTTAACGATGATATGGTCGCCTTCTCTGACCTTTGCCAGCATTCGCTGAAGCCCTTCCCGTTTATCGTTCTTGCCGCTGGCTTTGTCAGTGAAGAGGAAGTCTGGATGGTCCTTAACGCCCGCTGCTTTGAGCGCCTCGATCTGGACGGTTAGGTCTTGCTGGTTGGTCGAGACGCGTGCGTATCCGATACGGGTCATGTTGTGTGCTGTCCTGAGTGTCAACTAAATCGATTTGTGTACAGTCTACGACTAGGCTATATAATGTACGATTTGTTTTACACTCTAATCGGAGGGTTTTGGGATGTAAAGTAATTTATAAATTAATGTACACAATCGGAGAAGATAACCACTAGGTACACGCGGGGGTTGACCGGGGGTGTTCCCTGTATGTAAATTGTTCATAAAATAATCAACCGATGAAAGCTCTATGCCCAGAAAGAAAGTACCCCGGCCGTGTTGCTGTGGATGTGGCAAGGAAACGAAAGGTGGGAAGTTTTGCCCCGGCCATGACTCAAAACTGTTGTCAGCAATTGTCGAACATGTAGGTGGAATCATGGAGTTAAGAGACGCAGTAGAAGGGTTTACGAAACGTCCAGTATCTAACCCGAATGAGCAGTTGCCTAAGATCTGTCCTGAGTGTGGACATAATTTTCAGGGGCATGGTTGGGGTGGGATTGATGCCCATTGGCGTGCCCATCACGAGGACGTAATGGCCTATGAGATTGCTTGGCCTCTGATTCGTGCAGGTGAGTACAATGCAAGACCTTGATACTAGCAGAGTATATGCAAAGTATTGGGTCTTCCGCAGGGTTGGTCAAAGGCTTGAATACTATGCAGGCCCTTTTACTTCTTTCAGGGAAGCTGAAACAGCTTTCCGCCACCTGCCTTCACCGGAGTACCAAAACTACGCTGTAACCCGTGAGATGTTGAATCGTGAGTCTATCTATCTTGATGGGCAAGCTGGTTATGAGTTGCAGCAGCAATTCCAGCGGTGGTATGAAACTGGCAAGTGGCCTTGGCTATGAAGGTTGGGGGATGGCTTACTCATGGGGCCTATGGGGGGAACAACGCGGCTACGTCATATAGAAGGGCCGTTCAGAATTTTTCCACTGACCAAAACGGTATCATAAACGGTATCAAGTAACAGAATGCGAAGGCTTCCTGCTTGAGCTTTAATCCTTTATAATCAAATGCTTATTATCCGATTGGGGTGTGGTTATTTGCTCTCCGGGCGCGCCATTTTTTCTTATTGCAACATCCTTCCAGTTTCTCTATAGCTTTAAACAGAGCCTTATCGCCTGGAGGGTGGGAACCCCCGATGGGTTCGAGCCGAGCGAAGCGAGACCGCGTTGCCGAAGGCAACGACCCGAAGGGCGAGGCGTAGCCGAGTAATCCCTCCGGGCACGCCATTTTTTACTTCTCCCTATGTTACTGAGTTCCTTCGGAACGGCTACTCCATCCACCTGAACTTTCTACCACACCATCTTGAGCGTCGCCGCAACGTCATGACGTTCATCAGAGCTGGCAAACTCACCCTGGTAGCCCAGGTTAAGGTGGGTAGTCTCGCTGAGCTGTACATCAAGACCAAGGGCAAGACGTGCACGGTCACGGTCGAGCTCGGGACCATCCACACTGAAGGTGGTCGTGGGCGCAGCAGCGAAGCCTGCCTTGATACTGGCGTCGTCGTGCATGAGCTCATGAACCCAGGCCAGTTCTGCCGCAGGGGTGATACGGGTGTCTTGGGCTATCCAGTTGTGGGCAATGCGGACACCGAGAGACGAACGCAGCGACTCCTGCTGCTCTTCATCGACACGCAGGTTGGTGACGCCGCCATCTTTCTCAATAAAGCTGTCTCGATTGATTAGAGCATATTCCAGACCTGCAAACGGGGTGAAACTGGTGTTGGCGCTCAGGGCGATTTCACGACCGCCTTCAACGGCGATATTGCCAGTCCAGGCGTCATAGTCGGCTTTGGCCGTATTAATCAAGGGGCCAACCGTGACACGGCGGTTACTGTCCATGTCGTGATACCCGAGTCCCGTCATGCCGGTCAGATAGTAGTCATTGACGAGAGTGAGTCTGCCGTAGAGAGCGGCCTGGTATGTATCGATACCCAAACCGCCATGGGCAACATCAACATCAGCGCGTGTGTAGCCGAAGGCTGCACCTGCAGTGAGGCTGTCAGTGAGGTCAACATCAAGACCAGCGGCAATACCGCCTGCCTTGTAGTGTGCACCGCTGGCATTCGATGTGCCGTCTATTTCGCCATAGTTGCCGGTGCCGCGCAGCCACCATCCGCGTTGGGCAGGCATAGAGCCAGCGAGCAATGGATTGCCGGCATCAGTCAGGGTGTTGTTATTGCCCTCGACGCGATCAAACAATAGCCCCTTAAACTGGCTGGTGGATTGCAGGGCAATGTGATTGCCGTGGGTGTGCTGTACACCGCTCAGGGAGTCATAGGCCTGGTTGGCACCGTCGGCGGTGAGAATGAACAGGTTATTGAGCAAGTCCAGAACGGTACCGGGGCTGGTGGTGTTGAGCTCGTCGATAACGATACCCACTGCAGTTTGGTTGGGTGTGCCTGACAGGGCTGAGAAACTGACATTATTACGCCGAAGGTTCAGGAGCACGTTGTTGGCGTCATATGACAGTGTAGGTGTCAGGAATGCCAGGGAAGAGCTGACACTGTCGAATGATGTACCGCCCAGGCCACCTGCGGCAGTGAGGATGGTGTAATTGGTACTGAAATCGTAGCTACCCGGCTCTGGGGTGACAGAAACAGTACCGTTGGTGAGCGTTGCCGTGCCGGTGGCGTTGATCCAGTCGGAGTTGCCTGCGGCATCAACTTCAACAGCGTAAGTACCGCCTGCGCTGAAATCCACATTGCCGGCGATATTCAAGGTGCCGATGGAGTTGCCTGGAGCGAGCGTGCCGCCATTGATGGTAACGCTCCCGACCGTGCCGGCACCGCCCAGGGTGCCGCCTGTATTGACCGTGGCAGTGGAGCTGGCAATGGAACCATTGACGGAAAGAATACCGCTGTTAATTGTGGTCGTGCCGCTGTAAGTGTTGATGCCGGTGAGGTTCAAATTGCCGCTACCGTTTTGCAACAGACCGCCGGTACCGCTGATAACGCCACCAAAGGTCAGGGCATCAGAGCGGTTGAAGGCAAGCGTGCTGTTGTTGGCGACATCACCGGTAATACTGCCGGTGGTGCCGCCATCACCGATCTGCAATATGCCATCTGAAATGGTCGTACCACCGGTATGCGTCAAATCCCCGATAATGCTTGTCGTACCAATACCGAAATGTTCTATAACACCCGTCCCAGAAACATTGCCGGCGTGGGTGTAAGCATTTGAGCGGCCGAAAACTAACTGACTGTTATTAACAATATCACCCGCGATAGAACCGGCCGTGCCAGCAATATTCAGGATACCGTCTGATATCGTGGTGCCGCCGGTGTAAGTATTGGCACCGAAAAGATTAACTAAACCCGTTCCGGTCTTGATCAGATTGCCCGTGCCACTCATTATGTCAAAGTAGTTGGCAGTCCCACCTGCTGACGCCAGGTTGAACTCTACCGTAGCGTTATTGCTAATGTCTCCTGCAGGAAATATAGCAAAAGCATTGAGTCGCAAGGTTCCCTGCGACGCAACCGTGCCGCCGGTATAATTATTATTCAGTGCGCTGAGTATCAGCGTTCCGCTACCGGTTTTGATAAGGGTGCCCGTACCGCTGATCTGTCCACTGTGGGTGAGTGTGGTGCCTGCATTCACCGAAAAGGTACCATCACCCGCATTCAGGGTTGTTGCGCGGCTGGTGCTAAAGCTGGCGGTAGTTTGCAGAGTACCTCCGTCGAAAGAGAGCGTACCGCTACTGTCACCCAGACTCGCATTCCCTGATACCGATATTGCACCATTGTTGATTGCCGTGCCGCCACTATAGGTATTGGTACCGGACAGGGTTAAAGTGCCTGTGCCAGCCTTGGTAATACCGCCTGCACCACTGATTGTTGAGCCAATACTGGTATCGCCGCCCTGGTTCACGTTCAGCGCTGCAAAATCACCAACCGTGATAGTGGTTGCGTTGAGGGTACCCGTGCCGCTCAGGTTATATGCGGCACCGTCATTGATGTTCAGCGTAGTGGCGGTTAAGGTGGCGGCAGACTGATTCACAACGCCACTTGCACCTTGACCGATATTGAAGGTCGTGGCGCTGGCATTCTGGTCCAGCGTCAAGGTCACACCATCATTGACTGTAATGGACGCCAGGCGTCCACCGAACAAGCCGCCAGGGAGATCGGTTCCCAAGCTTGAGTCGGTATCATAGTCTCCGGCAAAGATGAGTGTGCCCGAACCTGCAGGGTTGCCGTAGATAAGTCCCGATCCCTGATTTTGTAGGGTAAGCCTAGTCCCAGCACCTAAACTAATCCGGCGAGCATTGAGCACCCCTGTTCCCGACTGAGTATAGGTCGTATTGTTACTCAGCCTAAAATAGCTGCCTGTGTCTTGTGTGACCGTTATCGTTCCGGCTGTTTGGTTGATGGTGGAACCGCCATTAAAGCCGCCTAGATTCAGATAGCGTGTTGCAAGATCATGGCCAATATTGAACGTAACCCCATCATCGACATTTACCAGATTGAGATCACCGCTACCAGCAACACCAAAGCTGCCTTGACTCGTTGTGTCGGCACTTACAATTACCCTGCCTTGACCATCGGTCTGATTGGTCACTGCCCCGGAAGGCGTGTTGCCACCCTGCAAGGTCAATGCATCTGCATTTGTTACACCCGATTGGAAGTGAACGGTCGTTACCGCATTTGCGCCATCCACTTCGCATCCCCCGGAGCCACCAGCGATCGTGACAGCACCTGCTGCACAACTGGCAGCATGAGCATGGCTTGCCGAACCTCCCGCCAGTACCAGGAGTATTGCCAAGCGCAGGGGCTTAATCCTTGGGCAGATGGGAGCAGCCCCACCTGACATGTTGATCGTCTGTTCTTTATTCACGCCTTTCACCTATTCACTTGCTTGCCCGTACAGGAGACAAAAAGCTCATCTAATATTTTGCGGATATTTGATGCAGTCTGGGTTCAGCCTGAAAACAGGGCTATCCGATTTCCGCAAAAATGCTATGGATATTGGCTTCCAGAACCAGAAGGTGCTGAGGACAATCAGGAGGCGAGTGTGACCGAGGGTGATTCGTCAAATACTCGTTTGTAATCGAGGGAAAAGCGGCCAAGATGTAAAAAACCGAACTGCATGGCGACCGACGTGACGGTGGTGGTTTGCGGATCAGAGGCCCGCAGGATCGCACGTACCCGGTTCAGGCGACACAAGCGAAGGTAAGCCAGGGGCGACATGTCAACGTAGGCGCGAAAAGCGTATTGAAGGTTGCGCTCGGAGGTGCCGACACACCTGCAGATATCGACGATTGTGGGGACAACATTCACGGCGAGACTGTCCTCGACAAATGTGCGGGCCATGCGGCAGATGTGGAACGCACGCGAGCGCTCCATCGGCGATGGCTTCAGATCACCCGGTCGTGTTGCGGTTGCAAGCTGCAGAGCCGTTTGCAGAATCAGGCCATATATCGCGCTCATATCGGGAGAGACTTCGGGGGCGGCGGATGTATCGGCCAGCGTGAGCCGTGGATCAATTATCTCCCTCAAGGCGTTTTTGTGGGCGGCATGAATTGAGAGCACTTTCTGTGGCGCTCGATCCCAGTCAGAGGGGTTGAGCGTTCGTACACCCTCCAGAAAGGACTTTTGGCTGAAAGTGACATAGGTGGTTTGCACACCGGCGGGCACAAAAATATCGAATTCGGTATTTTCCGGCATGAAAAAGAGTGTGTCGCTGTCACCCGCGATATGATCGGAAAAGCGAAAGGTCGGGTCCAGTGTGCAGTAGGAAACGGTGCAGAGGTCCGATGGGGTGGCGCCCAGCTTTTGCACAGACGCCTGCTGGCTCTCCCGGACGATCTGTTGGCTGCCGAGGTCAAGGATGTCTACCTGCGCGACCTGCTTTCCGCGGCTCAGCTGATAAAACTCCATCCCGATCCAGGGTTGGATCGCCGCCTGTATGCTGGCGTCATCTACCGTAGTGGAGAGCAGGCCTTTATTGGTAACTGGGCCCGGGATTCCAGTTCGCTGATTGGCCATCCTTGCACCTCATTGTATACAGGTCACCTGACGTCAACGCCCACCAATCATCCGCCCGATTCCACCCAGCACGGAGCCCTCACCCTGGTCCTTGCCGCCCTCGGAGGGCGCGTGGGCCAGAATGCGGTCGGCCATGCGTGAGAACGGCAGACTTTGCAACCAGACCGTGCCGGTTCCCTTCAGGGTGGCCAGGAACAGACCTTCGCCGCCGAATACCATCGATTTCAGGTTGCCGGCGCGCTGAATGTCGTAGTCGATCCCGTCCGTGAAGCCAACGAGGCAACCAGTATCCACGCGCAGGGTTTCGCCGTTCAGCTCGCGTTTGATGACGGTGCCGCCGGCCTGGATAAAGGCCATGCCGTCCCCTTCCAGTTTCTGCAGAATAAAGCCTTCGCCGCCGAAGAAACCGGCGCCGATGCGGCGGTTGAAGCTGATGCTCACCCTGGTGCCCAGCGCCGCGCACAGGAAGGCGTCCTTCTGACAGATCACCTTTTCACCCAGTTCAGCCATGTTCAGGGGGACGATGTTGCCCGGATAGGGTGCGGAGAATGCAACCCGGCGCTTGCGGCTGCCACGGTTGCTGAAATGGGTGGTAAAAATCGACTCGCCGGTGAAAACGCGCTTGCCGGCCGAGAACAGCTTGCCCATCAGGCCTTCATCGGGATTGGAGCCATCGCCCATTTTGGTTTCGAAGGCGATATCCTCTTCCATGTAGGTCATGGCACCGGCTTCGGCAATGACGGTCTCGCCCGGGTCCAGCTCCACCTCCACCAGCTGCATCTCCGATCCGATCAGCTCGTAGTCCACCTCATGACAACGCATGGCATCTGCTCCTGTCCATCTACTCCAAATTTTCACGAGTATACCCGAAAGCAACGGGTCAACACCCTATAGGTCAGGCTGTGTCGATGGGATGGAAGATTTACCCTAGTATGAATGCGCGAAGCGAAGGGTTTCGTATCAATGAATAGCCAGGAGCCTGCTGTGCCTGATTCTTTTATGCCCGAACAATGGCCTCGAAGCCTGCGCCATCTGCTTTGGCTGTGTCAGACGCCCTCCCTGATCCGTCACCGGCGGGTGTTTGATCTGATGGCGGCACTGCCGGCGGACTATCCAGACCGTATCAGCCGTTTGGCTGCGTGTCAGGATTGGTTGTCCGCACTGGAGTCGGCTTCCCAACGGCGGCTGGGGCTCTATGTTGAAGAGCTGTATGCCTGCCTGATGACCGAGGTATTGGGCTGGGAACTGTTGGGACGCAACATCCAGATATCGGATGGGGGGCGTACTCTGGGTGAGTTGGACTTTCTGCTGCGCAATCCCCTCAGCGGCGAGGTTGAGCACCATGAAATTGCCGTGAAGTTCTATCTGGGCACACACATGGAAGGACCCTGCTGGCTCGGCCCAAACAGCCGTGACCGACTGGATTTGAAGGTAGCAAGGTTGCTGGAGCATCAGGTCAGAATGGCACAACATCCTGCCACTCACGCCCTGCTGGCTGAAATGGGGTTGCCGCAGCCAGTGCGATCCCGGTTCTTGCTGCCGGGGTATCTGTTCTATCCGGACGGTGTGCCGATGCCGCCTCCGCCTGATGCCGCAAACCGTCATCTGCATGGGAACTGGATGCGAGCCAGGCAGATCAATGAGGCTGTGTTGCAGCACTGTGTTGTATTGCATAAGCCGGACTGGCTTGGATCCTGGAGGCAGGAGCGCAAACCGAATGGCACCGCGGCGATGGAGCAGGCTGTCCGGATTGCGAACGGTGCCGCACCAGAACTGTTCGCACAGCTGGAGTGGCAAGAGGGGCATTGGGTCGAGCGGCGACGTTTCTTTCTGGTACCCGACCACTGGCCATCCTTGATCCGCGACAAAACTAAATGAGGTTTGGCGTGTCTACAGGATTGAAGCCGACCCTCGTTATGGTTAACGTACAATTTCTATTGGATAGACGATCACCGCGTGCTTAAGACCTGCCCTGCACAGACTGATAAAAACCGCCCTCGGGCCCTTGTGACACTGATGATGGTGGCTGCGTTGCTGTTGCAGCTACTCAGTCCAGTGCAGGCGTCGCTGCCCGAGAAGCCGCGTACGGCAACAGACCACTGTATGCACAGCATGCAGGTTTTGCAGGTCACATCAGACAATGACTGTCACCAGGCTCAGGCAGAGCAGCCCTGCTGTGACAGTACCCACATGGACTGCGCTGATCACTGTGCTCAGGGTGGTGCTTTGGTTCTTGGTAGCCTGATGGCACTGCCCGTACCGGCCGCAGCCCACCGTTACACCTATTTGATGCACCCGCCGGACGCCCCGGTGTATGCTCGCTATCAGCCACCCAGACCCGTGCTCTGACCTGCATATGGCCCGGGAGCCCGGCTCCCGACACTGAAACAGCCGTGCGTATAACGAACGCACCAGGAGCACTTCAATGACTTTTTATCGTACCGCCCTTGCAACCATTTTTCTGACCACATCGGCTGCCCTGCTCAGTGCCTGCAGTGACTCTCAGGCAACCGCTGAAACGGCATCAAAATCTGCGCCGGTGGAGCAGCCCCGCCAGGAGACTGCCGATGCAACTGGCACCGAGTTGAGAGTCTACAAAAGCCCCACCTGTGGCTGTTGTGGGGACTGGATCGAGCATGCCGATGCGGCGGGCTTCCATTCGGCGGTTCACCATCCCGATAACCTGACCCAGCTGAAGCTGGATATGGGGCTGCCTGGACAGTACCACTCTTGCCATACTGCCGTGTCTGAGCAGGGCTACCTGTTTGAAGGCCATGTGCCGGCCAAACTGATGCAGCGTTTCCTGCAGCAGCCACCCGCCGATGCGTTGGGACTGGCCGTGCCGGGCATGCCGATGGGCAGCCCGGGTATGGAAGTGGATAACCGTTTCGACCCCTATCAGGTATTGCTGATCAAGAACGATGGCAGCTATGAGGTGTATGCGACCATCGAGCAGCCTTCACAGCAGTATTGATCGACAGCGGTGTCTGAAAAGAGTGCTGCTGACCGGCGTCATTGACGCACAGGGTTGGCAGCACTAACCTCGCTCTATTCAGGAACAGGATGTTCATTGCGTACAGGGAATGTAAGCTTCTCTTCTCTCGGTGGGTGTACCTGTTCTGTTTTAACGGACTAAACAGGGGTACCCATGCATTCGGCACAACAGACGTTTCAGCGCCTGCACGAAAACATTGGCACGGCCATCGTTGGCAAGCAACGCACCCTCACATTGGCCTTGATAACCCTGATCTGTCGGGGACATCTGCTGCTGGAAGACGTGCCGGGACTTGGCAAAACCGTACTGGCACGGGCGCTGTCCAAAAGCATCGATCTGGATTTCAACCGCGTTCAGTGCACACCCGACCTGATGCCTTCAGACATTACGGGTGTCTCCATCTTCAACCAGCAGGAACGGCGCTTTGAGTTCATGCCGGGACCGGTGTTCTGCAACATCCTGTTGGCGGACGAGATCAACCGGACTTCACCGCGAACCCAGTCCAGCCTGCTGGAGTGCATGGCCGAATACCAGGTGACAACCGAGGGCGTCACACGGCCCTTGCCTGACGTGTTCATGGTGATTGCGACCCAAAATCCGGTGGAATATCACGGTACCTACCCCTTGCCCGAGGCCCAGTTGGATCGCTTCTTCATGCGCCTGTCCATGGGCTATCCCGACCGTACCGCAGAGATGCAGATTCTGCAGCGGCAGGCCAGTGGGCATCCGCTGGAGCAGCTGCAGGCGGTGGTCAGCGTAGCCGAGATACGTCAGCTGCAGCAGGCTGCCGAGCAGGTACATGTTGCTGACGAGGTACTGGGCTATATCACGGATCTGGTGCAGGCGAGCCGTGAGCATCCAGACCTTGAGCTGGGCGCGAGCCCACGCGGTGCGTTGGCGCTGATGCGTGCCGCCCGCGCGGCGGCCCTCATTGACGGTCTGGAATATGTCACCCCCGACCAGGTGATACGGGTGGCCGAGGCGGTGCTGGCGCATCGGCTGATCCTGAAGCGTGCTGCCCGCATGCGCAATCAGACCGAGGCCGATGTTGTACAGGCGCTGATTCGACAGGTGGAAGCGCCGGTGCTGGCCCGGGCCGAACGGTTATGAGCAGATCGATCACACTGCGCTGGAATGGCTGGCGCAGTCCGGGGCCCTGGCTGGCGCTGCTGGTGGTTGGTGTTGGCATGGCCGCCTGGAACACGGGGGCACCGCAACTGTATCTGCTGGCATTGCTGTTAGTGTCCAGTCTGGTGGTGGGTGCCCTGTTGCCGCATTTCAATATCAAGGGTGTGCAGGTGTACCGTCGCCTGCCCCGTGAAGCCGTCGAAGGTGATGAAATCCAGATGCAGCTGGAGTTGAGTCGGAGCGGTTGGCTGGCGCGCTATTTGCTGCAGGTACAGGACCGGTTGCCGTTCAGCCCCGGTGGCACAGCCGCTGTCATGATTCTGCGATTGGGACAGCCGCAAACCCTGCAGTGTCCGATACCTTGTGAGCGGCGCGGCATTCATCGCATAGGCCCATTGACCTTGTCCAGTGATTATCCCCTGGCGTTGCTGCGGGCTGAAACCGACGTGTCTGACAGCGAGTCCGAAATATGTGTCTTGCCCCAAACCTTTGAACTGCAGGGGTTTCCGTTGTTTGGACACGGCGGGTTTCCGACGGACGGGCATCAGATAGGACCGGCTGCCCGCGGGCATGATCAGTTTGCAGGCATTCGAGATTACCGTCAGGGCGACAGCCTGCGTCATATCCATTGGCGTGCCTCGGCCCGTCGTGGAGAGTGGATCGTGAAAGAGTACGAGCCGCTTGAAAATGCCGAGCTGCTGCTGGTTTTGAATGCCTGTGAGACGGATAACCTGGGTGACGGACGCGAAAGCTGCTTTGAGTACAGTGTACGCATTGCCGCGTCCATCGCTCGGTTTGCAATCGAGAATGGACACCGGGTTGGACTGTTCTGTCAGGGCTCGTGGCTTTTCTGGCTGGCCCCTGACAGGGGCGAGCTGCACTACCGCCATCTGCTGCAGCTGCTGGCGCAGGTGGAAGCCGACGGTACACAGGCGTATCCGGACACGATGGCGGCTGCCGAAGCGTTGGCTTCGCGCACGACTCGGTTAATACTGTTCCACACCTGTCATGCGGCTGATACCGGTTTCCTTTCCGCATCAGTGAGTACGGAGCAACAACCCCTCATGATCTGCTTTGACGGTCCGAGCTTCAAGGGGAGCGCGCGACTGGTGGCGGATCCGGAAAGTGATGTCCAGGGCTACTGGATCAGAGCGGGTGACAATCTGGCGGAGCGGTTTGCGGCATGAGCAAGAATGCAGACGTCAGTCTCCTGCGAAACGGACAGGATTCGGCTTCAGTGCCACGGTCGGTGTACCCGACTCTCTGGCTGGTAATGGCACTCGCCGCCATCGGCTGGAGTGGCGGCACTCCGGCGGCACTGGTCGTGATGCTGCCGCTGCTGACGCTGTCATGCCTGGGCGGCTACCACTGTTATCATCGAATTAATCGCGCGGCGCAGGTCATGCGCTGGATAATGGTTATCCTCGGCTTTGTCATCGCGCTGCCGTTGCTGCTGCGCAGTCGGCTTCTGATGGGGATGCTGATTTTCATCTTCTTCATGTTGCTGGCACTGGGCTTCACGCTGCGGCAGAGACGGGAAGTCTACATGATGCTGCTGGGCTCGCTTGGACTGATGCTCTACAGTGCCAGTTATGCGCCCGACCGCCTGTTCAACTGGCTCATTCCCTTCTGGGTATTGGCGGCGGTGCTGGTGATGATGCAGTTGAACAGCTCGACCCGAGCTGAGATGACCGAATTTGGCCAAAAATGGAGCGGACTTGCCGTGTTCCCTGTGGCTCTGGCCATTATGTCGCTGGCGTGGCTGTTGCTCTGGCTGCTGCCTCGTCCTGACGCGCTGAATTTTTCGCTGTTCCCTGCCGATCAAGGATTCATCTATGACGATGACAGCTGGGCCGCGCAGGCCCAGGCGCGACAGGCAGAGCAGCAAAAGGGCAAAGGCTCCGGGAGTAATGCTTCAGACGACCCAAGTGGATATTCATCGCCGGGGGACTCCGGGCTGAGCGAAGAGCCGCGCCTGGGCGAGCGGCTGTCTGAAACCTCACCGCCACGGCTGCTGTTGCAAGTGGAGTCGGCAACGCCGGTATTGCTGCGCACGCTGGTTTTTGACCATTATCAGGCGGGCACCTGGCGGCGCAGTACCGGAGCGGATCGCTATCATCGGCTGGCAGGTGAGCGCTTCGAACGCCCCCTTCTCAAGGGGGAGTCGACACTGCGCCAGACAATAGAGGTCATGACCGAGATGGATGGGGTCATCCCTCATCTTCCGGTGGCCCAAAAACTGGAGTTGCCCAGTCGGGTGTTGCGTGAAGACCGGCACGGCAACCTGTACCTGCCCGATCGACTTCAACCCGGTGTGCGCTACACCGTCCATTCGGTGTTGGATCGTATAGAGGGGCGTCTGCTCTACCCCGGCCGGCAACCTGAAAGTGCTCATTATCGGCAGCTGCCCGTCGGGAATGAACAGTTGTGCACTCTGGCCCAGCAATTGGGCGAGGGCCGAGAACCATTGGCCGCCGCGCAACAAGTTGAGCAGCATCTGCTGGAGCAGGTGGAGGTGGTTCAGCAGCCGGTCAGTCGAGGGCTGGTGGAGGCGCTTGTGCTGGGGCAGATGACAGCACTGCAGCGATTGTCAGCTTTTGTGTTGATGCAGCGCTGTCTGGGAACCTCATCGCGAATTGTCAGTGGCTATCAGTCCGCATTGCAGCATCCATTGACTGGGCGCTATCAGGTCACGAGTGAGGACCGCACGGTCTGGGCCGAGGTCTGGCTGGAGCAAACCGGGTGGCTCAGGTTCATCGTCAATAACGCCAAGCCCGAGCCGGTCAGCGACGGCTGGCTGGAACAGGCCCGGCAATATGTGGAGCAGCGGCTTGAGCACAGTAACCTGGGGCTGGCCGAGCGTATGGGGCTGATGGCGGCAGCGGTACTGCTGGATACGCTGATTGGGCTGCGCAACCTTATTCACACGACCCCCTGGCTGGTGGCCTTGTTGGGCGTCCTGTTGCTGGCAGCACTTGTGGGGCTGTGGCGGTTGCGTCATCGGCTCGCGCTGCGCTGGCTCCAGTTTCGTCTGACGGCACGGGTTAAGCGAGAGCCGGAACGCGCGGCCATCTGGCTGTTTGCTGCCGTTGAGCGCTGGTTTACCCGGCTGGGACAACCGCGCCAGCGCCATGAAACGGCGCAGCAGTATCTCCAGCGACTGCAACGGGCCAATCCTGCACTGGGCAGTCTGACGCCGCTGCTGTGGGCCTTTCAGCAGCAACGGTATGGCCAGGACTCTGATATGTCAGCGATCAGTACGCCTCAGGCTGCGCTCGGTCTGTGGCATGAGCTGAAGCTGCTGGCCAGCTTGCCCACGAAGCGGACATGAAGTCGTCCTTGCTCTGTTCTCAACGGGGGGGAGTGGATATACTCTAACTCTCGTTTGAAAACAGGCAACGGAAACCTGCAAGGAGTCAACAGTGGCGTCGACCGGCTCTCAAATCATGGCAGAAGAGCAGCAGCTTCAGGTATTGATGGCACGTCAGCCGATCTACACCAAGAGTCAGGATGTAGTCGCTTTCGAATTGTTGTTCCGGGATACGGATGGCAACTTCGTTGAGGGGCTCAAGGATGAGGATGCCACGCTGGGGGTGTTGCTCGGCACCTATTCCAGCATTACCAAGGGGGGCTCGGTTCAGTCTCTGCCCTGCTTTCTCAAGGTCACGGACAGTTTCCTGCTCAACAACGATGTGCCTGAACTGCCGAAACAGAACTTCGTGCTGGAGATTCTCGGACACTCGGCCATAACGCCGGACTTTATTGCCCGGGTTAAAGGGCTGGCGCAGCAGGGTTACCGTTTGGCACTGGCGGACTACGACCCGCGGGACCCAAAATTCGAGCCACTGCTCAACGTTGTTCATGTGCTCAAGCTGGATATCCAGTTACTGGGGCTTGATAACATTCCGCCACTGCTGCAGCGACTGCGTACCTACCAGCTGGAACTGTTGGCAGACAAGGTCGAAACCCAGGAAGAGTTCCGCCAATGTCTGGAAATGGGCTTTGCGCTCTATATGGGCTACTTCCTGAGCAAGCCTGAACCGGTTAAGGGCAAGAAAATCACCGGTAATAAGGTGGTGTTGCTGGAGCTGCTGACCGAGATGCAGCGCCCGAGCGCAACCGCACAGTCCATCGAGCAGATTGCCCTGCACGATCCGGCCCTGACCTACCGAATCCTGAGAGTCGTGAACTCGGCGGCGTTCAATCTCAAGCGTGAGATCAGCTCCCTTTCGCATGCCATCGCCCTGCTGGGGATCGACCAAATCAAGCGCTGGGTGATGTTGTTCCTGACCAGCACGGACAAGAGCAAGCCGGATGAGCTGACGCGGAACATGCTGGTTCGTGGTCGCTTTTGTGAGCTGCTGGCTGAAATGCTGGGCCGGAATGAGCCCATCAATCATTTTATCGTGGGGCTGCTGTCTCAGCTGGATGTGCTGCTGGACATGGAAATGGTCGAACTGTTGTCTCAGGTCCCCCTGCAACAGGATATGAAGGATGCGTTGATCGAGCGGGCCGGTTCCTATGGCGAGCTGCTACAGCAGGTGGAACACTATGAGCGTGGCGAGTTTGAGCAGCTGTCCCGCGAGCTTGGCAAGCCATTCTATGAAGTGGCCTACCGTCACAGCCTGAACTGGGCACAGCAGGTCATGCTGGCCATGCAACAGGCGTGATCGACTGGCTGCCGGCGGCACTTGTGCCGCTGGACGCACTCTGGCTGATTCTGACGGCGGGTTTGACCTCGCTGCTGACAGCGACGCTGGGCATTGGGGGCGGTGTTCTGCTGCTGGTCGTGATGGCGCAGATTGTCCCCATAGCGGCCCTGATACCCGTGCACGGACTGGTACAGCTGGGCTCGAACGGCAATCGGGCTCTGATGACGCGGCAGTACATTGACTGGCCCCTGTGTGGACGCTTTCTTGCCGGTGCCCTGATCGGTGCCGGACTGGCGTCTCTGGTAGTGGTGCAGCTGCCGCTGCAGATCATCCAGTTGGCGGTCGCCGCCTTCATTCTCTGGATGGTCTGGGGCTCCAAACCTGCGGTGCGTACCCTGACACCACTGCGTACCCTGCTGGCCGGCTCTCTGACAACGTTCATCTCCATGTTCGTTGGTGCCAGTGGCCCTTTGGTAGCGGCTTTCGTGCACCGCCACAGCCACGACAAGATGCAGACCGTGGCCACTTTCGCCGCTGCCATGACCGGCCAGCATCTGCTCAAGGGTGTTGTGTTCTCCTTTATTGGCTTCTCCTTCATCGATTGGCTGCCGTTGATCGGTTTGATGATCCTCAGTGGCATGCTGGGGACCTGGATCGGGCTTAACCTGCTGCAGAAAGTGTCCTCAATCTGGTTCAACCGCCTGTTCCGCATTGTTGTGACATTGCTGGCCCTCAGACTGCTTTGGCAGGCACTTCAGCCCCTGTCGTGAACTGGCATCCCCGCTCAGGCTGACCGATACTGAAACCGGTCGACGGTCTCGGGAGGTCATGTGTCAAAGCCCTATATCCACTGGTTACCGGATCAGTCAACGTTGATGCTGCAGCAGACGATTGCGCTTGCTGACATCAACTCGGGTACGTTCAATGCTGCGGGCGTCAATGCGGTAGCCGATCACCTGGTTCAACAGGCTGCCGGGCTGGGTGCTCAGGTACAACGCATCGAGCTGCCTGGCTATCGTTGGCTGGCCGACAGCGGCGAATGGCAACAGCAACCCTTGGGGGCGGCGCTGCATCTGCACAAGCACCCCAACGCACCGCTGCAACTGTTGCTGATGGGGCATCTCGACACCGTATACGGAGCGGATCACCCCTTCCAGCAGGTCCGCTGGCTGGATGATCAGCGTCTCAATGGGCCGGGTGTAACCGACATGAAAGGCGGGCTTGTGATCGCCCTGCACGCACTGGCAGCATTGGAAGCCTCGCCCTTATCCGGTCGCATCGGCTGGCAGTGGCTGTTGAATCCGGATGAAGAGATCGGTTCTCCCTGCTCGGCTGACCTCATCGCCCGCTGTGCCGCCAGTGCGGATCTTGGACTGGTCTTTGAGCCAGCCCTGGCGGACGGTTCGCTGGCCGGAGCCCGCAAGGGCAGTGGCAACTTCAGTGTCAGGGTCAGTGGACGTGCAGCGCATGCCGGTCGCGAACACCATCTTGGACGCAACGCCATTCGAGCGTTGTGTGACTTCATCAGTGCTCTGGATAATCTGAACGGACAGCGTGAGGGGGTAACACTCAACCCGGGTTATATCCATGGTGGTGGTGCCGTCAATGTGGTGCCGGATCAGGCCGTCGCTCGCTTCAATATCCGCCTGGAACAGCCTGAAGATGAAGTCTGGTGTCGACAGCAACTGGATCAGTTACAGCACCGGATCAACCAGCGTGACGGCATGCGACTTGAGCTGGAAGGTGGCTTCGGCCGTAAGCCCAAACTCATTGAACCGCATCTCAAGCTGTTTGAGCGCCTGCGTGAGACGGGGGCCGCATTGGGGCTGTCATTGCGCTGGCAGCCCAGTGGAGGCTGCTGCGATGGAAATAATCTGGCCGCTGCAGGCCTTCCCAACATCGACACACTGGGGGCCTGTGGTGGTGCCATCCATTCGGCAGATGAGTTTTTACTGGTCGACAGTCTGGTTGAACGCGCCCGGCTGACCGCGGCCCTGCTGTTTGAACTGGCGGGGGATACCCCGGCTGACTGGTGTCGTGAAGGGAGAAAGGTATGCTCGATCTGTTGATCAATGGCAGTTGGGTGACCGGTGACGGTGCGCCACTGCACTCCATCAACCCCGCCAATGGCGAGCTGATCTGGAGTGGTCAGAGTGCCAGCGGCGACCAGGTGAAACGGGCCGTACAGGCCGCACGATGGGCGGCCCCTGACTGGTTCGGGCTCGGGTATGACCTGCGCAGACAACTGGTTGAGCGTTATACCGAACTGCTGCAGAGAGAGGCCGAATCGATTGCAATATGTATCGCGCGGGAAACCGGCAAACCGCTGTGGGAAGCGCGTACAGAGGTCAGCAGCATGATTGGCAAGACGGCCCTTTCAATACGCGCCTTCAATGAGCGAACCGGCAGCCGGATCACCGAACAGGATGGCGTGCGCATGGCATTGCGACACAAGCCTCATGGCGTGCTGGCCGTGTTCGGCCCCTACAACCTTCCTGGTCACCTGCCCAATGGTCATATAGTACCGGCATTACTGGCCGGCAATACCCTCGTGTTCAAGCCCAGTGAGCAGACGCCGATGGTCAGCCGCCAAATAGTCGAGCTCTGGCATCGGGCCGGGCTGCCACAGGGTGTGCTCAATCTGGTGCAGGGCGGTGTCGACGTGGGACAGGCGCTGGCATCCAGCGATGACCTAGACGGTATCTGTTTTACCGGCAGCTCAGCCACGGGTGAACGGTTACAGCAGCAGTTTGGCATCCGGCCCGGCAAACTGCTGGCACTGGAAATGGGCGGCAATAATCCGTTGCTGCTGCAGCCTGTGGGCAATATTGATGCGGCACTTGTGTGTGTTATCCAATCCGCGTTTTTGAGCAGTGGGCAGCGTTGCAGTTGCGCAAGGCGCCTGCTGGTGCCTGTGGGTAACTGGGGCGATGATTTTATCAACAGGCTGGTTGCGGCGGTACGTCAGATCGCTGTGGACGATCCTTTTGCCGAGCCGCAGCCCTTTATGGGCAGCCTGATTTCAAATGCAGCTGTGGATAATATGCTGATTGCTCAGCAGAGGCTGATCGAGTCGGGCGCTGAAGTGCGGTTGCCGATGCAGCGTCTGCATGAAAGGGGGGCACTGTTAAGCGCCGGTCTTATCGATGTCACGACACTGGGCGACCGGGCGCCCGATGAAGAGTATTTCGGGCCGTTACTGCAGCTGATTCGTTATCGCGATTTTGATCAGGCGATTGCAGTGGCCAACAGGACCCGTTATGGGCTCAGCGCCGGGTTGATCAGTGACAGTGAGACGGCATTCGATTATTTCCACCGTCACATCCGTGCCGGTGTGGTGAACTGGAACCGTCCCTTGACCGGCGCATCGGGTTCCTTGCCGTTTGGTGGCATTGGCGCCAGCGGCAATCACCGCCCTGGCGCCTGGTATGCGGCGGATTACTGTGCCTATCCGGTGGCGGGTCTGGAAAGCCCGGTGCTTGAGCTGCCTTCCAGTCTGCCGCCTGGAATCGGATTGGGAGTTGTTTCATGAGTGCGGTGGAAGTCAATTTTGATGGTTTGGTAGGGCCTACCCACAACTACAGTGGATTGGCACGGGGCAATCTGGCCTCGGCGCGCAACCGTGATCAAACGTCAAACCCACGAGCGGCCGCCTTGCAGGGACTGGCCAAGATGAAGCGGCTGCATGACCTGGGGCTTGTACAGGGTGTATTGCCCCCCCACCCCAGACCCGAGCCGGACTTCCTGCGCCGGCTTGGCTTTGGCGGCACGGATGCTCAGGTACTGCGCCATGCCGCTGAGCAGGCCCCTTGGCTGCTGTCGGCCTGCTGCTCCGCCTCTGCCATGTGGGTCGCCAACGCAGCAACCGTATCACCTGCCGCCGATACGGCCGATGGTCGCGTTCACCTGACACCTGCGAATCTGGTCTCCCAGCTGCATCGCAGCATGGAGGTGGATATGACAGGCCGCATACTGCAGCGCGTTTTCCACAACCCTGCCTTTTTTTCTGTCCACGACCCTCTTCCCTCGACCATGGCGCTTGGGGATGAAGGTGCCGCTAACCACAACAGGTTATGCACAGATTATTCAAGTCCCGGAGTGGCGATGTTCGTGTTTGGACGCAGTCGTGACAGCACGGGACCTCAGCGCTATCCGGCCCGTCAGACACGTGAGGCCAGTGAGGTCCTTGCGCGTCAGCATGGCTTAAGAGCCGATGCCGTTATTTATGCACAGCAGAATCCGGAGGCTATTGATGCCGGTGTTTTCCACAACGATGTGATTGCGGTGGCCGACAGACAATTGCTGTTCTGCCATGAGCGGGCCTTTGTCGATCAACCTCGGGTACTGGCACAGCTGGATCAGGCACTTGGGGGCGATCTCCGCTTGATTCAGGTCAGTGAGCAGGAGGTGAGCCTTGAAGCGGCAGTGCAGAGCTATCTGTTCAACAGTCAGCTGCTGAAACTGTCTGGCAGCCACAGGCTGCTGCTGGTACCCCAGGAGTGTCGTGAAAACGAGAAGGTTTGGCATTATCTGCAGGCATTGCTTTCCCAACGTAAAGGGATTGATGCGGTGGAGGTGATTGATCTGCGCCAGAGCATGCGCAACGGTGGCGGACCTGCCTGTCTGCGGTTAAGGGTTGTCCTGGAGCCGGCCGCCCTCTCGGCGTGCCATCAGGGCGTCCTCTTCAGTGATCCACTGTATAGCCAGCTGGGTGACTGGATTGAGCGGCATTACCGTGACCGTCTGGCACCGTCGGATCTGGCGGATCCGGCTCTGCTGGACGAGTCACGTACCGCACTGGATGAGCTGACTGCGATCCTGGGGTTGGGCAGCCTTTATCCGTTTCAGCGCTGATGGCCTAGAGTGGCTGCAGGTTGGCAAACCCCACCACCAGCCACTTGCTGCCGGCCTCTTCAAAGTTGACCTGTACCCGTGCCTTGGGACCACTGCCTTCAAAATTGGTGACCATGCCGACTCCGAATTTGGCGTGCATCACCGCCTGACCCAGACGCAGATCGGTACTGGGAATCGCGGCACTGGCGAGCGAGCTGCCGCCACTGAACAGGCTGCTGTCACTGTCGTATCCACTGCTGTAGGGGCGACGCACAGTAGCGTTGAGGCGTACCTCTTCGATATGTTCTGCCGGTATCTCGTTGATGAAGCGCGATACGCGGTTAAAGGTCTCCTTGCCGTGCAGGCGCCGTGACTCGGCGTAGGTCATGTACAGCTTCTGCATCGCGCGGGTGATACCCACGTAGCAGAGCCGGCGCTCCTCCTCAAGCCGTCCCGGTTCTTCCGCCGACATGCTGTGCGGGAACAGTCCCTCTTCCATGCCGGCCATGAATACCAGCGGGAACTCAAGTCCCTTGGCGGAGTGCAGCGTCATCAGTTGTACACTGTCGGTGTGCACATCGGCCTGGGCTTCACCGGCATCCAGTGCCGCCTGATCCAGAAAGGCGGCCAGGGGTGAGTTGAACCCCTCTTCGTTGTCTTCCTGCCACTGGCCGGCAAACTGGCGGGCGGCGTTGACCAGCTCCTCAAGGTTTTCGATACGGGACTGGCCCTTCTCGCCCTTCTCTTTCTCGTGGTGCTCAATCAGACCGGAATGCTGCACTACATGCTCGGTCTGTTCGTGCAGCTCGGTACCACGAGTATCGGCATCCAGCTGATTGATCAGATCAATGAATGCCTGCAGCGCATTGCTGGCGCGGGCCGGCAGGGTCTTCAGCTCAGTGATTTCATTGGCGGCGCGCCACATGGAGACGTTCTCGCCTCGGGCGTGTTCGCGTATCGCCTCGATGGTGCGGGTTCCGATACCGCGGGTGGGGACGTTAATGACCCGTTCCATGGCAGTATCGTCGTCACGGTTGGCCAGCAGGCGCAGATAGGCCAGCGCGTTCTTGATCTCCAGCCGGTCGTAGAAGCGTTGACCGCCGTAGATTCGATAGGGCATGCCGGCCCGGATCAGCATCTCTTCCAGTACCCGCGACTGGGCGTTGGAGCGATACAGGATGGCCGACTCGTCACGGCGGTTGCCCTCTTCCACCCACTTTTGGATCTGGTCGACGATGAAGCGTGCCTCGTCCTGTTCGTTGAAGGCGCTGTAGAGTGAGATGGGCTCGCCATCGCCCAGCTCGGTCCACAGCTGTTTGCCCAGGCGGCCGAAATTGTTCTGGATCACGGCATTGGCAGCGCCAAGAATGGTGCCGGTGGAGCGGTAGTTTTGCTCCAGACGGATGGTTTCGGTACCCGGAAAGTGTTGCTCAAGATGCTGAATGTTCTCGATGCGCGCACCGCGCCAGCCATAGATCGACTGGTCATCATCGCCTACCGCCATCAGCTTGTTCTCGCCCTCGCACAGCAGGCGCAGCCAGGCATACTGAATGGCGTTGGTATCCTGAAACTCGTCCACCAGTACATAGCGGAACCGCTCACGGTAATGCCTGAGCAGTTGGGGCGCACGATCGCGCAGCAATTCCAGAGACCGCAGCAACAGCTCGCCGAAGTCGATCATCCCGCCGCGTTCGCAGGCCTCTTCATAGGCTTCGTACACCCGGATCATCATCGTCTGGAAGGGATCGCCGGTTCGCTCGATGTGGGCGCTGCGCAGGCCCTCATCCTTCTGGGCATTGATGAACCACTGGAACTGACGTGGTGGCCAGCGGCTGTCATCCAGATTCATCTCCTTGCACAGACGCTTGATCAGGCGCAGCTGGTCGTCGCTGTCCATGATCTGGAAATTGTCGCGCAGACCGGCATCACGCCAGTGAGCACGTAACAAACGATGCGCAAGACCATGGAAGGTGCCGACCCACATGCCATGGGTGTTGATCCCCAACAGATGTTCGATGCGTCCTCGCATCTCCCGAGCGGCCTTGTTGGTGAAGGTCACGGCCATGATCGAATAGGGTGACAGACCCTCGGTTTCGATCAGCCAGGCGATGCGATGCACCAGCACCCGTGTCTTGCCGGAGCCGGCTCCCGCCAGCACCAGCAGATTCTTCACGTCTGCAGTCACGGCCTGCCGTTGGTGGTCGTTGAGCGAGTCGATGATATGTGTAACGTCCATGGGCCCTGCCGAGTGGGAATCAGATGAATCGAAGTGCGAGTCAAACAGTATACCAGTCAGGACGTCCCGGCCTGAAGCCGGGAGCCGAACCGAACCGGATTTCTAGAGGGTGGCGGGAGTATTGATGCGCGCCAGCAGAATGCGTTTGAACTCGTCGGGATCTTTCAGTTTGGTGCTGATGCCGCTGCGAGAAGCCTGTTGAACTCCCAGCCAGGGAATGAGGCGCGATAGCCAGAAACGCATGGCGGCCGTGCGTGTCAGGGTGGGCCAGGCGGTGGCCTCCTCATCGGTGAACGGCCTTACGGCGCCATAGGCCTTCAGCAGAGCCTGCTCACGGGTTGGGTCGGCCTGTCCCTGGGCATCGGTGCACCAGTCGTTGGCTACGATGGCCAGATCAAACAGCAGGAAAGCGGTCGCGGCATTGTAAATGTCCAGAATCGCTTCCAGTCGATCATCCACAAACAGCGCGTTGTCGTGGAACAGGTCACCATGAATGGTGCCCAGTGGAAGCCCAAAAGGCCGCTCGCGCAACTGATCGAATAGGACGACTTCCTGTTGCAACAGCGCGGCATCGTCGGGCGTGAGCAGATGACGGATTGCCTGACTTTCACGCCGCCACCAGAAAACGCCCCGCTGAGCCTGCCTGCGCAGGTAGAATTCTTCTCCTGCCAGATGAAACTGTGCCAGTGCGGTACCGATCTCGGCGCAGTGCGCCGCGGTCAGCTGTTCTCGGCTGACATGATGTCCACGAAAGCGAGGCTGAAAGAAGGCGGGTTTTGCACACAACTGCTTCAGTGCAATGCCGTTGCGGTCCTTGATCGCATAGGGTACCGGCACCTGGCGTGCATGCAGCCACTGACCCAGTTCAACGAAAAAGGGCATTTCGTCCTGGCTCAGCTCTTCAAACAGGGTCAGCACATAGTCGGTCTGTTGGCCGTCCTGCGTCAGCGTGACGAAAAAGTTGCTGTTTTCGATGCCCCCTTCAATGCCGGAATAGTCCACCAGTTGCCCAAGGGTATAATCCTCAAGCAGGGCTTCAAGCTGGTGGCGGCTGATCTGTGTATAAACGGCCAAAGTCGATTACCAGCGGAAAATGACCCATTTCGGAATCAGCAGCTGTGATTCCTCAACTCGGATGAATTTGGAACCATCGGCCGGTACCAGATAGTAGGGCTTGCCAACCTTGGGCACGACCTTGATTTCGCGCAGCTGGCCGTTGATGGTGTACTCGTAGTACGTGTTTTCGCCATCGTGGGTAATGGTGATTTCGGGCTCGGTCAGGGCTGGGTCGTTCACCACTTCGGCCTGGGCCAGAGGCGCCAGTGCCAATACCGCCGCCAGCGTCAGTTTTTTCAGCATCATTGCTTCCCAATTGGTTAGTCGGGGTCGAATTGTCTATGATTGTGGGCCTTGTCGCAGGCGCCGACAACCCCGAAACAGTTTTAAATGGATACTCCCATGAGCGAACAGCACACCCCGGTCATTCTGGTGGATGGCTCCTCCTACCTCTATCGAGCTTTTTTTGCTTCCCAGCAGGCGGATCTGCGCACCGCGGATGGTACGCCAACGGGGGCCATCCGGGTCGTGACATCCATGCTCAAGCGCCTGCTCAAGGACTATCCCGACAGCCCCGTCGCCGTCATATTCGACGCCAAGGGCAAGACCTTCCGCGATGAGATCTATGCTGAGTATAAGTCACACCGGCCGCCCATGCCGGATGATCTTCGCGCTCAGGTCGAACCGATCCATGCCATTATCCGCGCCATGGGGCTGCCGCTCTTCGTCGAGGAAGGCGTGGAAGCGGACGACGTGATCGGCACCCTGGCGCGGCAGGCCAGTGCATCCGGTCGGGCAGTAGTCATTTCCACCGGCGACAAGGATATGGCGCAGCTGGTGGATGAACACGTCACCCTGATCAATACCATGAATGACACCACACTGGATGTGGCGGGCGTTGAAGAGAAATTCGGTGTGCCGCCGCATCTGGTGATCGATTTGCTGGCGCTTCAGGGAGACAAGGTGGACAACATACCGGGCGTGCCGGGTGTGGGCGAAAAGACGGCACTGGCGCTGTTGCAGGGCATTGGTGGCATCAAGGATCTTTACGAAAATCTGGACAGGATCCCCGAGCTCGGCTTCCGCGGCGCCAAGACCATGCCGAAAAAGCTGGAAGACAACCGTGAGGCGGCGGAGCTGTCCTATTTGCTGGCCACCATCAAGACCGATGTGCCACTGCACATCGCGCTGCACGACATCACCCTGCCCAAACCAAGCCCCGAGCAGTTGCTTGAGTTGTTCAAGCAGTTTGAATTCAGAAGCTGGGTGCGTGAGCTGGAAGCCGGTGATGCCGAAGAGCTGGGGGTCGATGAACCGGTGACCGTGGAAGACGCCATCGAAACCGAATATGAAACGGTCCTGACCCAGGAAGCCCTTGATGCCTGGCTTGAGACCCTCAAGACCGCGGGCGAGTTTGCCTTCGATACCGAAACCACCAGCCTGAACTACATGGAAGCGCAGCTGGTGGGGGTGTCCTTTGCGGTTGAACCGGGCAAGGCTGCTTATGTACCGCTGGCACATGATTACATGGGGGCTCCGGCGCAGCTGGATCGCGAGGCTGTGCTGGCGCAGTTGAAACCGCTGCTGGAAGATCCGGAGCTGAAGAAGATCGGCCAGCACATCAAATACGACATGAACGTACTGCGCCACTACGGTATCGAGCTGCAGGGCATCGGCGCCGATACCATGCTGGAGTCCTACGTACTCAACTCGACGGCCAGTCGTCATGACATGGATACGCTGGCGGATCGTCATCTGGGCGTGAGCACCACCAGCTTTGAAGCCATTGCGGGCAAGGGCAAGAAGCAGCTGACCTTTAACCAGATCGAGCTGGAACAGGCCGCACCCTATGCGGCGGAGGATGCCGACATCACCCTTCGCCTGCATCATAAACTGCTGCCGCAGCTGGCCGCCGAGGGTGAGCTGCTCAAGGTGTTTGAACAGATCGAACGTCCGCTGATCCCGGTGCTGTCACGCATGGAGTATCGTGGTGCGCTGGTGGATGCCAACATTCTGGGCGAACAGAGCCGGGAGCTGGAACTGCGCCTGAACGAGATCGAGAAGGAAGCCTTCGAGCTGGCCGGCGAAGAGTTCAATCTCAATTCCACCAAGCAGCTGCAGGCGATCCTGTTCGACAAGATGGGGCTGCCGGTGAAGAAGAAAACGCCCAAGGGCGCGCCGTCCACCGCCGAAGAGGTACTGCAGGAGCTGGCACTGGATTATCCGCTGCCCAAGCTGCTGATCGAACAGCGTGGCCTGAGCAAGCTCAAGAGCACCTATACCGACAAGCTGCCGCAGATGATCAACCCGGCCACCGGTCGTATTCACACCTCCTATCACCAGGCGGTGACGGCGACCGGACGTTTGTCCTCATCCGAACCTAACCTGCAGAATATTCCGGTACGCACGGCTGAAGGGCGGCGTATTCGTAACGCCTTTGTTGCGCCTGAGGGCTACAAAATCATCGCGGCGGACTATTCACAGATCGAGCTGCGCATCATGGCGCATCTGTCCGGCGACGAAGGGCTGCTCAACGCCTTCCGTCACGGTGAAGATATCCACAAGGCAACGGCCGCCGAAGTGTTTGGCACCACTGTGGATAAGGTAACGGCAGATCAGCGACGCAGTGCCAAGGCGATCAACTTCGGTCTGATCTATGGCATGTCGGCCTTTGGCCTGGCGCGGCAGCTGGGGATTGGCAACAAGGAGGCCGGTACCTATATCGAACATTACTTTGCCACCTATCCGGGTGTGCAGCGCTACATGGACGAAACCCGTGCCCAGGCCCGGGATCAGGGCTATGTCGAAACCCTGTTCGGCCGTCGTCTCTACCTGCCGGAGATCAATGACCGCAATCCGATGAAGCGTCAGGCCGCCGAACGTACCGCGATCAATGCACCCATGCAGGGTACGGCAGCGGATATCATCAAGCATGCCATGATCGCCGTGGATAGCTGGCTGGAAAAGGGCCAGATGGACGCGCGCATGATCATGCAGGTCCACGATGAACTGGTATTCGAAGTACGTGAATCTGAAGTGGAGCGCTTTGTCGAGCAGGTCAAGCCGCTGATGGAAAACGCCGCCGAGCTGGCGGTGCCGCTGCTGGTTGAAGCCGGTGTCGGGGATAACTGGGAGCAGGCGCACTGATCTTTTTTTGCACAAAAGTGAACTTTTATTGAGTCAGTGGCTCTTACCTGTTGAGCCGCGGCATTAAATCCCAGTCTTGCCAGCGTGGAGTCGCGGCTCTGTCTGTCATGACATCTTGCCCCGGCAGCGGTGCTCCCCTTCCGCCGGCCGGGGGTTTTCTTGATATTCAGTCTGCCTTGGGCGGAATCAAGTCGACTTCCGGCGTTTGCATCTCGTTCAGATCCGGCAGCAGCCAGCTGTTGATACGCTGACGCAAGGTATCCACCCCCGATTTTTTGAGCGCAGAAAAGGTCTGAACACTGACCTTGTCCCCCAGGCGCTCCTTGAGCTGCTTCTGAATCTGCAACATGGTGCTCTTGGCAGGACCGCGCTTGAGCTTGTCCTCCTTTGTCAGCAGCACATGCAGCGGAACACCGGTCGACTCACACCAATGGACCATCATCTCGTCAAATTCTTTCATCGGGTGACGGATATCCATGACCAGCACAACACCCTGCAGACACTCCCGGTGCTGCAGATAGGCATCCAGATGACGCTGCCAATGCAGTTTCATGGCTACCGGGACCTTGGCATAGCCATAGCCGGGCAGGTCGACCAGCCTCAGGCCTTCCACGTTAAGGCGGAAAAAGTTGATCAGCTGGGTACGGCCGGGGGTTTTGGAGGTACGTGCCAGTGCGGTCTGTGCGGTCAACGCGTTGATCGCGCTTGATTTGCCGGCGTTGGAGCGGCCGGCAAATGCAACCTCCGCCCCAATGTCGGGCGGACACTGATCAAGACGCGCTGCACTGGTCTCGAAATGGGCCAGGTTGTAATGAATAACGGGATCAAACGTAGACATGGCGCAAGACTCGGGTGGCCACAAAGTGAACATATACGTTCCAGTTTGTGGGGATATTGGTTTATAATGCCGCCAATTTTACCCGCGAACCGAGTCTGTCTCCAGTCAGGGTAATAGTGGAAATTGGCCGTTTACTGCTGTTTTGCTGCAAAATCAGCGGTAAATTAAAACACATTTCGTCAAGCAAGAGTCTGGGTTAGTCAATGAACAAACTACTGATCAGCTTACTGGTAAGCATCGGTATCACCGGTGTCGCGCATGCGGCGGGTGATGCAACTGCAGGCCAGGGCAAGACAGCCGTATGTACTGCCTGTCACAGTGCCGATGGCAACAGTGTCGTGGGTAACTTCCCGAAGCTGGCTGGACAGGGTGAAAAATACCTGCTCAAGCAGCTGAACGATATCAAGAGTGGTGCCCGCTCCGTGCCGGAAATGACCGGTCTTCTGAATAACCTGAGCGAGCAGGATCTGGCGGATATTGCGGCGTTCTACGCCAGCAAGAAAGTTCAGCTGGGCCAGGCGGCAGCGGATCAGGTTGAGCTGGGTCAGAAAATCTGGCGCGCCGGCGTTGCAGACAAGGGTGTAGCGGCCTGTACGGCCTGTCACGGCCCCAACGGTCTGGGTATCGACTCTGCGGCCTACCCCTCTCTGAGTGGTCAGCATGCACAGTATGTTGAGTCCACACTGAAGAAGTTTGCCGGCGGTGACCGCAACAATGATCCCGCCAGCATGATGCGTGACATTGCGTCCAAAATGAGCGAAGCGGAAATGAAAGCCGTTTCCCAGTATGTTCAGGGTCTGCACTGACAGGTGTCTTGAACCGGATCGAAAAAGGCAGCGTTGGCTGCCTTTTTTGTTGAGCATGAAACTTATCCACGATTGCCAGGGTCTACACTCGGCATGTAACCGATGGCGGAGAAATTGAAATGCTGAAGAAAATGCTGCTCACAGTATCACTGTCCCTGTTTAGCGCGCTGTCCTGGGCGCAGGAGTATCGTGAAGGTGAGCATTATTTTGCACTGTCGCAACCGGTCAAGACGGTCGCGGATGACAAGGTAGAGGTCGTTGAAGCGTTTGGCTACGCCTGCCCGCACTGCAACAGCTTTGAGCCGCTGCTGAAGCACTGGCGTGAGCAGCAGGCCGAAGATGTTGCCTTTGTCGGACTGCCGGTTGTGTTCGGTCGCAGCTGGGAGCCACTGGCGCGGGCGTACTATGTCGCAGAGTTGAGCGACAAGGTTGAAGCAACGCATCAGGCCATGTTCGATGCCATCCACTTGCAGCGCAAGCGTTTCACCAGTGTTGACGCGCTGGCTGACTTTTACGCGCCGCTGGGTATTGAGCAGGATGAGTTCAAAAAGCTGTATGACTCCTTCGCCGTCAACATGAAGCTCAAGCAGGGTGATTCCAAGTTGCGCGGGTATGAGATTACCGGCGTGCCTGCCATGGTTGTAAATGGCAAATATCGCGTAACCGCGGCTTCAGCTGGCAGTCATCAGGCGATGTTGGACGTCGTGGATTATCTGATCGAACGTGAACGCTCAGCGCCCTGATACAGATCATGCAGGAATACGTGAAACCGCCTTTGACAGGCGGTTTTTTCGTTTCCATTCACAAACGCAAGGTAATATGCTGTAACCCTGAAGCGTAGATGGTCTTGTGGTGAGGGAAGTGGATTGTGTCTGACCAGGAAAACTGGAAGCGCAAATATACGGAGCTGACGCTCGAAGTCGAGCGACAACAGCAATCGGACAGCCGTATCAGAAATGAGCTGAGTGCCCTGATAGAACATATGGCACTTGGCTTGCAAGGCAATGATAACGGGCTTGATGATGAACTTACCGGCCTTTTGGCGGCGCTGAAATCACAGAACATCGAACGTGTTGCTTCACTTTCGCGCCAGGTACGCAAAAGTGTCAAGCAGCTGGATCAGAACCGCCATCAAGTATCAGAAGGACTCGCCCGAGTCTTGAGGCGCTGGAATCAGCAACTGCGCCGAGTGAACAAGGTTTCTTCCGTCGATAACCTGCTGAGCAATGTAGAGAACCGGATTCCGGACGCAGTGGAGCGACTGTACAAGCTGTCGGATCTGTTGCTTGATCTGGTCGAGCTGCAGAGCAGTATGCTGGTGAGTAACCCGGTATCCTCAGCGGAAAATGACTTTGAGCTCAATGCCGATGCAGGGCTCGACCTAGAGATGCTGCGCGCCAGTGTTGCTACGGAAATGCTGCAGCTGCTTGAAACGCTTCAAGTACCGGCTGAAGGTGTCGAGCGGGCACGGGGACTGGTGTGCCAGTTGGAAGAAGGGTTCGAGCTGGAGCAGCTGCCGACAATGCTGTCCACTGTCGTTGAGCTGGTGCGGCTTGCAAGTGGCAATACCCAGGAAGATTTCGAAAACTATCTGCTGACACTCAATTCCCAGCTCTCCTATGTTCAGCAGTTCCTCGAAGAAAGTCGTACGGACGAGGCACAGGCTGTCCAGGCACACCATCAGCTGGACTCCACCGTAAGGCGCGATGTGCGCAATATCCACCTGACCGTGAAGCAGTCGGAGGATCTCAATCTTCTGAAGCAAAGTGTCGCGCGCCAATTGGCCTCGATTGTCCGTACCATGGACAGCTATCGACAGCAGGAGCAGGCACGTGAAGATCGCTTGAACAAGCGCTACGATGATCTGCTGCAGAAAGTTGAACAGATGGAGGTCGAAACCGGTAAGGTGAAGGCCAGAATGAAAGAGGAGCAGCTGCGCGCGCGCACGGATCCTCTGACCGGGCTGCCGAACAGAACGGCCTACGAGCAGCACCTGGAATCGGAAATGGACCGCTGGCGCCGCTATCAGACATGCTTCTCACTGGCCGTTGGTGACATTGATCTTTTCAAGCGCATCAATGATGACCTGGGGCATCTGGCGGGTGATCGAGTGTTGCGTCTTGTCACCAAAGTATTGGGACACAATCTGCGCAGCACGGACTTCATTGCCCGCTTTGGCGGGGAAGAGTTCGTTATCCTGTTTCCGTCCACCAGTGCAGACGAAGCGTATCGAGCAACTGAAAAACTGCGTCAGGCAATAGCGGACAGCCCCTTCAATTTCAAGGGAGAACGTGTTGAGGTCAGCATTTCCTTTGGTGTGGCTGAAGTTACCGAGGATGATGATGCTGAAACACTGTTTACGCGTGCTGACCAGGCGCTCTATCGTGCCAAGCAACAGGGGCGAAACCAGACACAGCTGGCCACATCAGGGTAGAATGGCGTTTTTTGTCAACCACGGGATATCCTGAGCTGTGCGGACCGTATTGCGCTCATTGAAGATCGCCTGGATCTTCTCCTATTATCGCCTCGACACTTTCTTCAAGCAGCCCCTGTTGCCCTGGTACATAAGGGCCTTGTTCTGGCTCCTGCCGTCGCGCTATCTCATTCCCGCACGTCGCCCCCAGGCCGAACGGCTGCGTCTGGCTTTGGAGGCTCTGGGCCCTGTATTCATCAAGTTTGGGCAGATGCTGTCCACACGAAGGGACTTGCTGCCTGATGACATAGCGCTCGAGCTGTCCAGGCTCCAGGATCGCGTTCCCCCCTTTTCCGGCCAGCTGGCGCAGGCCATCATTGAGCGAGAGTTGAAACGCCCGGTTAGCGAGGTGTTTTTGTCCTTCAGTGTTGAGCCGATGGCATCCGCCTCGGTTGCCCAGGTACATGCAGCAACTCTGAACGATGGCAAGGCCGTGGTGGTCAAGGTCATTCGCCCGGGAATCGGCAAGGTTATCCGCCAGGATGTATCGCTGCTGTACTTGCTGGCACGGCTGATGCAAGCGATTTGGACTGAAGGTCGGCGGTTGCGCCCGGTCGAGGTGGTGCATGAGTACGAGCAGACCATCTTCGACGAGCTTGATCTGCGTAAGGAGGCTGCCAACGGGTCACAGCTTCGACGTAACTTTGATGCATCTTCCGTACTCTATGTGCCCGAGATTTTCTGGGACTACACGCGTCAGCAGGTTCTGGTGATGGAGCGGATTCACGGCGTACCCGTCGCTGATGTGGCGCAGCTGCGCGCTCAGGGTACTGACATGAAACTGCTGGCCGAGCGAGGGGTCGAGATTTTCTTTACTCAGGTGTTTCGTGACAGCTTCTTCCATGCCGACATGCATCCGGGCAATATTTTCGTCTCGCGTGACAATCCGGCCAATCCTCAGTACATCGCGGTTGACTTCGGTATCATCGGCTCGCTCAACGCGGAGGATCAAAACTATCTGGCACGCAATATTCTGGCCTTTTTCAAGCGGGATTACCGCCAGGTGGCACAGCTGCACATTGACTCGGGCTGGGTGCCACGCGATACCAATGTACATGCGTTCGAGACCGCTATCAGGAGTGTCTGTGAACCCATTTTCGAAAAGCCGCTGAAGGACATTTCCTTTGGCATGGTCCTGTTGGGACTGTTCCAGACGGCCCGCCGCTTCAATATGGAAGTGCAGCCACAGCTGGTGTTGTTACAGAAAACGCTGCTCAATATCGAGGGGCTGGGACGCCAGTTGTATCCCGATCTCGATCTTTGGCAAACCGCCAAGCCATTTCTGGAAAACTGGATGCAGCAGCGGATGGGGGTAAAGGCTGTCTACCGCAGCATGAAGCAGCAGGCTCCCGAATGGCTGGAAAAAATGCCGCACTTGCCTCAGCTGGTTTATGACAGCCTCCAGCAGCTCAAGCTGGGATCGGAGAGTACGGAAATACTGCAATATCGCCTGCAACAGCAGCAGCTACTGGATGGGCGGCGCAAGCGGCGTCACCTGCTTGCGGGCGTGACCTTGCTGGCTGCCGCGGCTGTGGCCGGATATCCTCAGCTGCACGAATCGCTGCAGGCATTGCCCTGGTATGTGCTGGCTTCAGCCGCTGGTGGATGGTTGTTGCTCTGGCGTGCCTGAGGCTGCTGGTTCAGGCGCGAGCGATCAGTTATGCTTTTGCGCTTTAATTCAAACCCACCAGTACAGAGAGGCAACATGTCCGCAGACTGGCTTGAGCAGATCAAATGGGACGAGAAAGGACTGGTTCCCGCCATTGCCCAGGACTTCAAAACAGGACGTGTCCTGATGGTAGCCTGGATGAATGAGGAAGCGCTGCGCCTGACAGTTGCTGAGCAGCGTGCCATCTACTGGTCGCGTTCACGAGATCGACTTTGGCGCAAGGGCGAAGAGTCGGGGCATGTGCAGAAACTGCACGAGGTGCGACTGGACTGCGACGGTGATGTCATTTTGCTCAGTGTCGAACAGTTGGGCGAGATTGCCTGTCACACCGGCCGCGAAAGCTGTTTCTATCGTGTGTTGCGTGACGGTGCCGAGTGGGAGACAGTCGATGCCGTGCGCAAGGATCCGGATCATATCTATACCCGCAAAGGCTGAAACCATGACTGATGTACTCGATCAACTGCAGCAGGTGCTGGATGCTCGCAAACAGGCTGACCCCGAAACCTCCTATGTGGCTTCATTGCATGCCAAAGGTCTGAACAAGATACTGGAGAAGGTCGGCGAGGAAGGAGTGGAGGCCATTTTGGCTGCCAAGGATGCTGCCGCCAGTGGTGATACGGCGGACCTCATTTATGAGACCGCGGACCTGTGGTTTCACACGCTGGTCATGTTGTCCCATCTCGGTGAAAGTCATACAGCGGTACTGCAGGAGCTTGCACGCCGGTTTGACCTGTCGGGACTTGAAGAGAAAGCGTCACGTAAGCAGTGACATACTCAAAACCGTTTCAGTCAAAGGCTGTAACGGTGTTATAAGATAAGACTGATATATTCACGACTGTGAATTTGTATAACCGCGGGAGGCAATATGCTCGGTGGAATCAGTATTTGGCAGCTGTTGATTGTTCTGGTGATCATCATTCTGCTCTTTGGTACAAAGAAACTGCGCAATATCGGTGGTGATCTTGGTGGCGCGCTGAAAAGCTTCAAAAAGGCGGTGAACGATGATGATGCTGACAAGCCTCAGAACGATACCGAGCAAAAGAAGATCTCGGCTGAACAGGACGCTCAGTTCAAGGAGTCTGAAAAAACGGACACCAAAGCTGACAGCAAAGCTGATAAGTAAGCCTGCTGCCCATGTTTGATATCGGCTTTTTCGAATTGCTGGTGGTCGGTGTTGTGGCGCTGCTTGTACTGGGCCCTCAGCGACTGCCCCTGGCTGCGCGAACCTGTGGTCTCTGGCTGGGACGATTGCGACGTACTGTGGGCTCCATCCAGAGTGAGATCAGAGAAGAACTCAGAATGGAGGAGCTGAAGCGAGCCACGGCAATTGAGAAAGAGCAGCTTGAGCGTGAGCTGGCTGAAATGCAGCAACCTTTTTCGGACTCTCCGTTTGAAACGGGCTCGGCCAAACGGGCTGATGCCAGCGAGTCCGATACGCCCAAAGAGCACGCAGGCCAAACCAGCGACAAGAAAGAGACACCATGAGCGTGGATCACTCAGATCAGGAACAGCCATTAATTGCCCACCTGGTAGAGCTTAGACAAAGGCTGCTTTACAGCGTGTTGGCGATCTTGGTGATATTTCTCTGTCTTTTCTATTTTGCCAACGATCTTTATACGTGGATTTCGGCGCCCCTGACCGCACTGTTGCCGGAAGGCACCAGCATGATAGCAACGGATGTCACTTCGCCCTTCTTTGCTCCGTTCAAACTGACCCTGGTCGCTTCTGCTTTTATTGCCATGCCATTCCTGCTGCATCAAGCCTGGAGCTTTATTGCGCCTGGGCTGTACAAGCATGAGAAGCGGCTTGCGGTACCATTGTTGATTTCCAGCATCTTGCTGTTCTATTTGGGCATTGCCTTTGCCTACTTTGTGGTGTTTCCGATCATTTTCGGATTCTTCACCAGCGTTGGGCCCGAGAACATAGCGGTTATGACCGATATCAGCAGTTACCTGAACTTTGTTCTCAAGCTGTTTTTTGCTTTTGGTGTTGTATTTGAGATACCGGTTGCCACGCTGCTCCTGCTCTGGTCAGGCGTGGTGACGGTCACGGGTCTGAAGCAGAAGCGCGCCTATGTCATAGTGGGATGCTTTGTGCTCGGGATGCTGCTGACACCGCCTGATATCATCTCCCAGAGTTTGCTGGCAGTTCCCATGTGGTTGCTGTTTGAGCTGGGTATCCTGCTGGGCACCGTGCTGGTTCGCAAACCAGCAGTGGAAGACGCCGAGGCGGCCCCTGATAATGACGCCTGACCAAAGAAACACATGACAGGCGCCTCGGCGCCTGTTGCTGTTTTTGAGTGACGGCGAGCCGAATTTCATCGCTTTGAAACTTTTTTACACGCAGGTGTTGACTCCCTCGCTGGGGTCTGTAGAATTCGCCTCCTCGCTTGAG